>OBLW0100000250.1_pt1 | contig 46247 bp, 30 predicted proteins | sample 1520161 | NCBI WGS metagenome assembly OBLW01 (sample SAMEA3539309, study PRJEB22396) | soil metagenome | biome: tundra; feature: field; material: soil | place: USA | collected 2010-05 | depth 0.15 m
CCGCCGGCCCTACCTGAAAGCGGCCGGGATCGGCGTTCGTCCACCGCGTGCGTGGGGCGGGCTTCACCGGCAAAACCGGCCAACGAGGTGACCACCGGGTCGGACGCGCCAGAACCGGCCAGCGCGGTCACCCCCACCCCCACCCCCGAAAACCTTTCTACGAAGGGAAAAGCAAAAGCAGAAACCGCAAAACTGGCCAATGAGAATGAGAATGAGCTTCTACGTGAATGATGCCAATGACGCAATTCGCGAGCACATCGAAGCCGCCAAACTGGAATCCCTGCCGGGAGGAGCCTTCGCAGAGCTAGAATCTAGTTTAGGTTGTTAATCTACTGCCGCCAGCACATAGTCAGTCAGTATCTTTTGCGTCTGCTCGTGCATTCCGTGCGTGTTGTAGTTCGTGCTGGTGATGACCACCGCCATATCGAGTGCGGGGATCGCAACGACCTTATTACCCCCATTACCCCCGCTGCCCGACATGAAGGACGCCGGATAACTCTTCTGGCCGGACTTAAAGGACTTGAGCCACCATAAATAGCCGTATTCGGTCGTCTCATCGATTCGGGCATGAGGCTTCGTCGAGCTATGCACCCATTTTTCACTCACGATGCGCTTGTCTTGCCACTCGCCGCCGTTGAGATAAAGTTGAGCGACCTTGAGAAGGTCACGGCTAGTGAGCCGCAGTCCGCCGCCCGTTTGCGGAACGTCATGGGAGAATAAACCCACTCGACATTCGTAATGCCTAGCATCTGAAAGAGCTTCTCGCTTGCATAATGATCGGTGCGTGCGCCCGTCGCTTTTTGGAGGACTTCGCTCAGAGTGAAAACTCCTCCGGTGCAATAACTGAAGTAGCGTCCGTAGGGAGGCGCTTCCGCCTGCTCGCCTACGCGCATATGTCCGCGAATCGGCAAATCGAGAATGAACTGCGCCCAATCCTCCACGAGGTACATCCTCTCCTCGTTGCCACGCGAAGCATCATTCCAGTCGCACTCCAGCGGTGAACTCATAGTCAGAAAATCTTCCACCGTGATCGCGGTTTTGCGCGGGTCGGGATTCTGAACTCGGCGGGCATGTTCCGGCAGCAGCGCCAGAACCTTCGCGTCCACTCCGCTGAGCTTGTGCTCTTCGACGGCAATTCCGATGAGTATGTCTGTAATGCTCTTGGTCGCTGATCGAGTGTCGCGGAGAGTAGCAGCGTCACCGTCGAAATAGCCTTCATAAGCAAGCTTGCCATGACGGGCGATCAAGACGCTTCCTATTTTATTGAACTCTCCGGAACGAATGGCGGTATCGAGCATGCGCAGGCGAGCCTCGGAAAGGCCCACTTGGGCGCTGGACGCAGTGGGCCAGTCGGTAGTCGGTGGTTGAAATGACGCTTGGGGTTGGGAGCTAGAAGCAATCGAAAAGAACAGCGTTAAAATTAATGCGTTCCAACGAGCAGCAGTCATGGGCAGCCCTCAACTATTTGACACTGGCACGCACATCTGAGTGAGCAGACGATAACTATATCCATCGCTACTCAGAGCGAAACCTCCGCGAGCCGTGCGCCGATGTGCACAAGGTCTTCTATTTTTCGCCACGGAAACTCCGTGCGCATCATTGCAGCTTCGGATCTTTCGCTTTCGAGGTGACCACCCGGTTTGGCGTGGAGTTGAACGCTTAGCGTACTCCACTTTCGCTTGCTTCAGGATGGGGACTGTCGGGGCCGGTGTCTTTCAATGTGGAATCTGGTCTCTCTGCGCCAAGAACTGGCTCTAGCACTCCTTCGCTGCCGATAGCAATCCTTCGCGAATAACTGGCATCCCAGATTTTGCCCAGCGTTGTGCCTCCGAGATCGGCAGACCTAGAAACGCAGTTATTTGTTGCCAGCCTTTCAGAAACGTGGATTTTGGTTTAGGTTTCGCAATCGGTAGCCCGCCACATCCAACAGTTTGCTAAGCAACAGAAATGCTTCGGCTGGTTTTCTCATCCTGCGCTGCGTCAACCGATCTCCGCTGGAGTACGGGGATTTCGACTATCAGTTTCGTGCCGCTCCCGCCCGATTGAATTTCCAGCGACCCGTGCAATTCGCGCACCCGTTCTCGCATTCCTGCTATGCCGACGCCCGCCTGACCATCGCCGTCAGTGATTTTCGGAATGCCCCGTCCGTTGTCGCTAATTTCCAAATGAACCTGCTCCGTATCCACGCGAACGCAAATATCTACTGCCGATGCGCCTGAGTGCCGATGAACGTTGGTGAGAGCCTCCTGTAAAGCACGGAACAACGCGATCTCAACATCGTTGTGCAGCCGATCAAGCTTTGGTGGCAAATCAATGTTCGCCTTGATGCCGCTGCGCTTAGCGAATCCGTCGACATACCATCGAGCCGCAGAGCCAAAACCTGCTTCATCCAGCAACGGAGGATGTAGCAGATGAGAGATGGTACGGGTTTCAGTCAAACACTTCTCCACGATCTCAAAGCATTCTGAAGCAAGCTTCTCTCTATTCCCATCGGCGCTCGATAGAAGGTTGAGGTTGATTTTTAGAGCAGTCAAGTATTGCCCCAAACTGTCATGCAGCCCTCTCGCAATCTTGCGTCGTTCCTCATCCTGCAAGGTCAGAATTCGACCACTGAGGCTGCGAGCGGCTTCTTCGGCACGCTTGCGGGAGGTTATGTCCGTGTTGATTTCCAGCCACGCGAAAGGTTTACCGTCCTTATCCCGCACTGTAGTCCAGCGGCTTGCAACCACGATCTGAACGCCGTCCCGCCTTGTGTGGCGAAGCTCGCCTTCCCAGTAATCTCTGGTTTCGATTTCCGCCAGCGGAATCGGAAACTCAGTGCAGAGCAATTCGTGCGATGAACGACTGATAGCCTCCTCCTTGCTCCAGCCGTACAACCTTTCCGCTCCTTGATTCCAATAAGAAATTGCGCCATGCAAGCTCTTTACAAAAATTGCGTCATTCGCCAAGTCGAGGAGCGCGGCCTTCTCTCTTGTCTCAGCGACATTTTGTTCCAGTTCTGCTGTCCGCTCTCTCACTCTATGCTCCGATTCTTGTTGTGCTTTCCGCAACTCCTCTTCGATTCGCCTGCGCTCTACCACCTCCGCTTCTGATCGCGCTTGGGATCGACGGTTTCCTTCCCCAAGCGCAATGATGAAACCGGAAAATACAAGGAAGCCCACCATCCCATAAATCTCCGTTGTAGGGTTTTGAAGCGCGAACGAGTGGAATGGTGGAACGAAGAAATACCAAACACCAACAAGGCTAAGGAGCGTCGTGACGACGGCGGGTGCTACCCCGCAATACCAAGCCGCAAATGCAACCGCCGCCCAGACTGTGTGGTAGGGATTTGTCGCCCCGAACAGGGGAGTGAGCATCCCCCGCAAAACAAGCGCAGCCAGCGCAGCGAGAACCGCAAGAACATATCGTCGTGCATCTGGACTGATCCGGCGCATGACAGCTTGCCTCTAGCCTAACGTGGCAGACTATCGCTGCCGTTAGAAATAAAATGCTACTACAGAAAAAATTATGAATGCAAGATAGATTATTGGCTTTAGTTTGTGGCATTTAGGCGATGTTTCGTGGATGGGGGGAGACGGTTGTCGGCGATTCTCAGCTTGCGAGCCCGGTCCACCACAGCACTCTGCCGATGACGCGCCAGAGCGACTCAGTCGCCAGTGAGACCGACACGTATTCCCGATGATCTGAGACCAACACGTCTGTGTGATCGAATCGAATCAACCGCGAAACAAGCAGACCTTTCTCACGGTTCCATGCCACCACAATTTTTCCGATGAGGTCGTCATGAGCGGTATCGGAGGTATCGACAGCGATGATGTATCCGTCGAGGATTAACGGTGACATTGAACTGCCCTTTACGAAAAGAGAGATTGTGGAGGCAGGATTCGGGCACCACTTTTTGGGTGCAGCCAGCATAGCTTCTGGTTTCAACTTATCGAGGTCGGCGACCCTATCGCCCTTCTCGCCCAGGACTCTTTCTCTGCGGGGAGCATTTTTGCTGCCCCAGCATGAACGACCTGCACGGTGGGAGGATTCTGTCTTGGCGTAAACGGCGACCAGCTTTCGGCAGAACCCGCATCACATCCGCCGTACTGAGACCCGCCCGTCCCCAGAAGAACCAGCAGAGAGGATCACCCATTAATTTCCCAAGTCGGAGATACGCATCTGCGGAGGGTTCGAATTTCCCACGCTCCCAGCGAGAGATAGCCATCGCCGATGTTTCCAATTTCTCAGCCAGTTCAGCTTGGCTAAGCCTCAATTTGCGGCGGACGGCTCTGATCGTTCGAGCCCATTCGGGAGGAGCGGCTTTGGTTTTGTTGCGAATGGCAATCACCGATAGCTCTCCTCATTCTAGTAGTAAGGGGAACGAGGAGAGCGAAAAATTATCTCGCTTTCGCTTCGTTGATTCAATGCGAATACAGCACACACCTGATTGATCCGACAATATTGTTTTGCGTTATAACGCTAGTGTTAAACGACGACCCACCGGCCCCAGTGGCAGAGGGGTGGTCTATGCTGGCAAAATATTGCAATCCGTCATGCGCAAATCGCAACTTCGGCGCACGACTCACGCCAGTCTTTCGTTCGATTCGCTCATGCATAAGACTCGTCTTGCGGGCCGTTTGTTATCTGCGGAAGCTTTCTGCAATGTGCGGTTAAGGAGCTTCGAGAGAGGGAATTTGCCAGTTCTTTCAGAGTTTTTTGTTGGTCGGACCTAGCAGAGCGCCAGGGCTTCATGACTGAGGTTAGCAAGCAAAGGAGTCTGCACTCCCGGCTGCTCCAGTCGGTACAAGACGCCCAGAGGGCACAGCTTACATGGCCCGAACCTTTCCCCTTCAACGTGGACGGCCCGTTCCAACAGCTTGCGGGGGGTAGAATGCAAAGCGGCGTATGAACCAGACGTCGGGACAACATCACCGCTCTTGAATGTGTTGAAATAGGCCATAAAAGTCCTCTGGGGCAACAACTCTTGACAATATCTTCGGCTGTTGGGGCACGAGTCGCAATACGGGTTTCGCCGGAAGGCGCGGTGCGGTGGGCTCTAGGCGTATGATTTGCTTCACTGTAGGGAAGCGAAGCCTTTTCGAAAGCGAGCTTCGATTCAGCGGAACTGATAGCCAGGTTTCAGTTCGCAGCGATAATTCTTGGATTGGTCCCGGTCGACTACTACATGGCAATCCGCCCAGCGCAAAAAGAGATCAGGGCCCAAAGGGAACACGATAGGATCTCCCTGGATTTCAGCTTCAATGCTCGGGCCTTCCGCCGCGGGAGGCAGGCTGAAGTTCAGCGCACGCCCGAAAATTACCGGGTAAGTCTCTCGCACCATGTCGCTGGTCATGGGATGAACCACTTCAGCCTCCACCAGGAATGTAACGGTGTCTGACCAGTTGAGGACAGAAACATTGAAGCGTCGCCGATCAGAGGAAAAGCCTTCCTGATCGATCTTCGTGAAGGGGCACGGTCCTGCAATGCAGGAAACTCTTGCGTTGCGAAATTCATTCCCTTCCCCGGCGTCCAAGGACAGGGAACCTAGCGTTGCCTTCCACTTGCCGCCGGGGGCGCATGGAGGATGATTGCTGCACGGCGTATTTCCCGTATTGACTATCTGGAAAGCTTTTACGGCGCTGCCAATGTTCGCCTCCGTCGTAGCCTTTACGGAATATCGTATCCGTGTATTCGAGACCGCGGACCCGGAGCGCGTTTCGGCATTGGTATCCTGATGGAGGGGCGCCATTCGGACAACGTAAATTTTGTCCCCGATGAAATCATTCAAGTCCAGTGGTCGATAACCCTCATGGCGGAACCTGAGAACCACCGACTGGCGGCGCCGAAGGCCTTTGGGCAGCGTTAGGGAAAAGAAGCCCGAGGAATCCGACTTGGAGGTACCGCTACCTAAAGCATTGATCGCCGCGATCTGGACATCCGCCAATGGCAATTGCCGGTTTGGGTCGAGGTCCTCTCGTAAGACCGCACCCCGCAGCGTCACCGGTTGACGGTGACGCAGCAGCGCAATGACCGCCGCAGCTGCCATAATGGCAAGAATTAGGACTGTCCAAATTGCGATGGTCTTGCGTCTAGTCATTGCTGTACTTTATGTTTTAACATTCCAGACCGGATTTTTTGTAGGGCAAGTTTTCTGCCGCGAATTGAGTGGAGCCCCCGGTAGGAGTTTGTTTGTGCAAGTGGAGGCATCGTAATCTAGTTAATGCGTATGCAAGTGAAAGACTTTATTACAAATCGCCTTTCGCGAAGAGATCTGCTCTTTCAAATAGGCGGCGTGGGTCTGTTGGGAGTTCTCAACCCCCGCCAGGTCTTTTCTTCGGTCTCGGAAACGCAGCCTCCGCAGGCCTCCCAGGCATCGCCAACACCGAGCGCTCTCTCGCAGGAGGACGACGATTTTCTGCAGGAAATGGAGAAGCGAAACTTCCAATACTTCTGGGATCAGGCGGGGGTGCAGACTGGTTTGATCAGGGATCGATGCAATGTCTTGAAAGATGACAATTCCATAGTGGCCAGTATTGCGGCCACAGGATTTGGCCTGACAGCTCTTTGCATCGGTCAACAAAGGGAATTTATTTCTCCTTCCGATGCTCGGGACCGGGTGTTGGGTACTCTGCGCTTTCTGTGGAAAAAGATGCCCACACATCGAGGTTTTTTCTACCATTTCGCCGACATTAACACGGGAGAACGAGTTTGGGATTCCGAAGTCTCTTCCGTTGATACCGCCATCCTGCTGTGCGGCCTTCTCACTTGCCGGAGACATTTCGAGGAACATTCGGAAATCAGTTTATTGGCTTACGAAATATTTAACCGCGTCGATTGGAGCTGGCTGTCCGAGGATACCTCGCTATTGCCGCACGGGTGGACTCCCGAGTTCGGCTTCCTACCGTATCGATGGGACTATTACAGCGAGATGATGATGATCTATCTGCTCGGATTGGGATCGCTTCCGCATCCCTTGCCCAGCAATGTCTGGAATGCGTGGAAGCGCACCAAGTTTGAGTATGATGGCATCCGTTATATCGGTTCATTCGCGCCATTGTTTGTGCATCAATATTCGCAGGCGTGGTTTGATTTTCGTGGGAAGCGCGATCAGTATGCCGATTACTTTGAGAACTCGATGCTGGCAACGGACGCCCACCGGCATTTTTGTCTGGAACTGGGCAAGCAATTTCCCGATTACAGCGACGATCTGTGGGGTATTTCCGCTTCCGATTCACAGAAGGGCTACGTGATCTGGGGGGGGCCGCCGACAATGGGGCCGATTGATGGCACAATTGTGCCCAGCGCCGCGGCCGGTTCCTTACCTTTCATGACGCAGCCTGTGATGCGCGTTCTCAGAAACATAAAAGATCATTACGGACGCGCGTGGACTCGTTACGGATTTTTGAATGCCTTCAATCCTCTCAAGAATTGGTACGACAGCGACGCCATCGGGATTGATCTAGGTATCTCCATGCTTATGGCGGAAAATGTTCGCACCGGTTTCGTGTGGAATACTTTCATGAAAAATCAAGAGGCAAAGCGCGGCATGGAGCGTGCCGGACTTAAGAAGTACCAGCCTTGATAAGGCGACGAAAGGGTTGGCAACCTTTTACTTCAGCTCAATCACCGCAAGCCCATGGCTCGGCAGCGTGATTGTGATCTCGCCGTGGTCGAGACGATCGGTTTCTGGCGCAGGGAGATCCGCAGCCCGTCGAAGTTCCTGTATCTCTTTCTGCGTCGGATAACGTGGGCCTCCCATTTTTTCGTAAACATGGTGAACATCCCCGTGTTCGGCGTCCACCCGCGAAATATACGCACGCTTTGCGTTTGTATTTTTGAGTTGCAAGGTAACGGTTCTTGGGGAGCCGGATTGTTCTGGTGGAGCGTAGTTCCAGACCGCCAGCACTAACGTTCCCTCGGCTCGGCGGGTCAGGAGGGCGGAGTCAGAATCGAGCTGGAGTCGGTGGTCCCCCAGTTGGTGCAGCAGTTTGAAGGCATTGAATGCCGGCTTGGGAATGTCGTCTTCCGCGACCAGACCGTAGCCGCCGTAGAACGGTGTTTTCACCACCCCCTGTTCCTCGAAGACATCGGAGAAGCTCCAGTAAGACATGATGTCAACTAAACCATCGCACTGGCGGATAGTATCTGCCATCCATGGGCCCATGTAAATCGAGTCGGTAACTTCGGGCTCGTTCTTGTAGCTGGCATTAAACTCGCTCCAGATCAGCGGAAGATTTGGCATGCGCGACGACTTGATCTGGCTATGCACTTTGTCCACCGCGCGGCAGACCATCCGATCGCGCGGAATGTTTTCCTGGGTTCCGAAGATGTCTTGTGCGGTGTCGTTGGCATAGACGTGAGTTGACACATAGTCGAGCGGGATTTGTTTCTCGGCACAGTGCTTTATGAATGCGTCGACCCACGCGGCCTGCGCGGTTGCAGGTCCACCGACCCGCAGTCGCGGATTTACCTTTTTAATTGTGGCCGCGGTTTGGTCATAGAGTTCCCAATAGGTTTCCTGCTTTGGCTGCCCTGCCCAGAAATCAAGATTGGGTTCATTCCAGACTTCGAAATACCATTGCGCGACTTCATCCAGGCCGTAGCGCTCGATAAGGTGCTGCACGAACGCGCGGACCAGATCGTCCCAACGGCTCCAATCCTTCGGAGGAGCAACGTTCGGACGGTACCAGAAAGGGTGAAGAGTATGCGTGGCTGCCAATTGATTGGGCATAAAACTGATCTCGACGAAAGGACGCACTCCGATTGCCAGCAAACCGTCATAGATGTGATCGATGTAGGAGAAGTTATAAACGGCACGCCCTTGACTATCTTCGCTGTATACACCAACTTCGTCATTGAAAATGCCGTGAAAACGAACGTAGGTGAAATCCGTGATTTGTTTAACCGCGCGCAAGTCGCTGCGGTAGTCCTCACGAAGGCTGAGTATCGCCCGCCCTGATCCAAACATTTTTTCCCAAAAGTGGGGAAAGGGATGCGAAGGCGCGTTGCCATCGATGACGATTAATTCCGTCTGCGAAGCCGCGGCCTGAGCATACAGTGGTGAGACGATTGGCAAGAACGTAAAGAGAATTGCAAGAGTGAGAACATGAGAACGTCGCATAGATGTAGACGCGGATACTCGCGTCAAATGATGAGCCTCGAGGTTCTGATTGCCTTCGAGTCTGTTCACGCCGCATTACTGCGCGGCCCGGCTGAAGTGACGCCAGCAGCCGGCTTTTCCTGCAGCAACAGTTCGGTGGCCTGTACTCGCGGGTGGCTATGAAACCAGTTTTGTATGACTTCGTCGCGCAGGAAGTTTGCCATCGCGAGCAGGCTCATGCCTTGATGGTGGGCCATCCAGCAACGTACAACTTCGAATCCGCGAGACTGGGACCCGGCCCGCGACGGACTGAAGTCCAACGACTCATAGTAGCCGTAGGCACCCACGCCTCGTTTGCGTCGCAAGTTACGCAAATTCCGAATTGCGGCGTCGGGATCCGTATCCAGAGCTAGGAAAGTCGAATATGGGGAGATGACCGGTCCGTCCTGCTCGGGTTTGTGGATCGCCAACTGAGGCACTCCAAAAGCGAAATAGAAATAGTTGCCGGATGAATCCATTTGACTGGAGGCCGACTCGGAAATGCCCCATGGGACTTTCTTATGGGAGGCATATGCTCGTTGGGAGCGCACAGCAGCTTCCGCCGCCCGTTCCAGCAGCGTATTGGGATACAAGTGCGTCCAAAGGGCCGGCATTAGATATTCGAACATGGTGCCGGTCCACGACAGTAAACCGGGTGTTCCTTGATCGCCCATTGGCGGACGACCGAGTTGAAACCAGCTGTCCTGCGGAATGTCGTCTTTGGCGATGGCCACAAAATATGCAATGCGCGCTTCGCTCGCCAGAAGATCGTAGCAAGCTGGATGGTTATTCTCGTTCCCAACCTCGTAAGCCACCGACAGTAGATTGCGGCCCGGATTAAGCAGAAATCCAAAATCCATTTCGTCTACCAGTTTGCTTGACTGGTCCGCGATTTTCTTCAGATCTTCGATAAGACGTACAGTGCGGGAGCGCGATTCGGGAAGCAGTTCGAGGAGTTCACCGCAGAGCTTACTCAGTTCTCCGGGGACAGCAGAATCAAGCGCCGCACGAAGTTGAATCGCAAGACGATCGATGAAGCTGGGCATTTGTTCGAGCACGACAGCGTCGCCGAGAATCGCAAGATCGTTCTTCAGACCGCTGTATTCAGGAAGCAACCACGGCGCATACAGTTGCGCTACGCGGCAGACCTGCCTGATCCGCTCTTTGGCATGCTCGAGCAGCCAGAGTGCGTCCGAGCTTTTCGAACTCGCAGGCGAAGGTTGAAGGTCCTTGAGAACCGTCTCGGGAATATCTAGAAGGTAATGCAGGCTGTCGCGCCGATGAAGCGCAGTTTCCATAGCGGAGAATTTTCGGCGGGGCAGAGCGCCAAGGCTAGTCAAGACGTAGAGATGATCTACGAGGCCTTCCGCCAACTCGCGCGGAAACAGGGGCCGTCGGAGAAGATCATGCGATCCTTGCTCGAGGGTCCAAAGTGAAGCCACCAAATTGCCGCTATCGACACTCGAAACCACGGCCGGGGCGAGCGGAATTAACGATCTTGTGTCATACCAGTTGAGCAAGTGGCCCCGGTGTCGCTGCAGCTGCGCTATGGTTGCGTAGGTTCGCAACGTAAGCTGCACAAATTCCGGTACCGTAAGATATCCGAATTCGCAAGCCACCTGGCGCGCGTTGAGAAGAAAGCCCAAATTGGTGGGCGAGATGCGAGGCGCGACTTTGGTGTTTTCTTCCTGAACATTATCGGGAACCAGCCAGTGGTGCTCTTCCGTGCTGAACTCGTCGAAGTAGCGCCAGGTTCGAAGCGCAGATTCGCGGAGCAACCATCGATCGCGATCGGATGTCTCTTTGCGCGGAGCCTGTGGGGGGCGGTTTAGCCACACTGAAACCGGTTTGCTGAAGGCCCACAAGAGAAGAATAGGAAGTGCCGCGAAAAGAGCCTCAGGACGCACAAGCCATACCAGCAGAAACAATCCCAGCGCGAGCGCGGGAGTCCAATTCAGGTAAATATCCAGCGTCGTACGCTTGTCACCTGCGAGCTCCGCTTCGGCCGCCGTTTCCCATTGCAATAGTCTTTGCCGCGTGATCAAACGGCGAACCATGGTCCGCACCACAGCATCCATGGACAATAGCGCCTGATGAGCCAGGAATGTAATCGTCAACCAGTTCGCGATGCTGGCGTTCAAAAATGCATTCCAAGCGTCGCCGACAATCGATTTTTTCCCCAAGATCGCGGCGTTTACGAGATCGAAACCGAGCTGGCAGAGCGCCGGCACGAACAGAATGGCGACTGTTGCTGCAGTCCAGGCCGCTGGCCCGCCGGGAAGGCACAACCATCCCAACAAGAACAGAAGAAAGATCGCAGGTTCCACCAAGCTTCGCCGCAGGTTATCGAGAATCTTCCATCGCGAAATCACGGACAGGGGATTGGGCACCCGCTGTCCCGATTCCTCGGGCACTAGCGGCAGCAGCCATCCCGCAATTTGCCAATCGCCCCTCATCCAACGATGTTTTCGGCGATTGTGCGCGCTATAGTGCGAGGGATAATCCTCAATTATTTCGATGTCGCTGACTAACCCCGCTCGTGCATATGCACCTTCTACCAGGTCATGACTCAGCAAAGCATTCCGTGGGAATCGCCGATCGAGAACGCGGTGTAACGTGTCCACCTCGTAGATTCCTTTGCCCACAAAAATGCCTTCGCCGTAGAGGTCCTGATACACATCGGAAGTTGCGTGCGTGTAGATATCAAACCCAGTCTGTCCCGAGTAAATGCTTGCCAGCCGCGACCGTGCCGAACTTTGTACGCTGACTCCAACGCGAGGCTGCAGAATGCCGTAACCAGCAACAACGATGCCCTTATCCGGGTCAATAATTGCCTGATTCAAAGGGTGAGCTAAAGTCCCCGCCATGCGACTGGCTGATCCTCGCGGGAGTTCGGTGTCGGAATCGAGAGTGATCACGAAGCGAATGCCAGAGAGTATCGACAGGTTGCCCACCTTCAGCGGGAAGCTGTCAAACTTGCCGCGCAGCAGGTTGTTCAAATCCATCAATTTGCCGCGCTTGCGTTCCCATCCCATCCAGAGCCGCTCGCGCGGATTGAAAACGCGGTGCCGATGAAATAAAAAGAAAGAACCCATCCCCTGTCCGGCATATTTCTGGTTCAGTCTGTGGATCAATTGTGAAGCCAGGTCGACTAGGACGTCATCTTCCCGGGGCTCGGCCGGAGAATCGGGTAGATCTGAGAGGAGCGCATAATGAATGTTGGGGTCCTGATTACCGAGATAGCGGACCTCCAGATCGCCTACCAGCTTGCGGACCTGCTTCTCGTTCAAAAGAACAGTCGGAATCGCTACCAGAGTGACGCAGTCGTTGGGGATACCATCTGAAAAATCCAGCTTGGGGAGGGTTTGCGCAGGCAGCAGCAGAGTAACCAGATAGTTCATGACTTGGACAGCGCTCTGCGAACTGGGCAGCAACACAGCTAGAATTGAAAGCAAAACCAGCCACAAAGAAGTAGTTGGCGGGGTCAACCAAAGGACAATGCCCGAAACAATGGCGAAAGTAAGAGCTGCGATGCCGGGCAGATAAATTTCATCCGGATGCTCAAGCAGAAAAGTGCGAAAGCGCTGCGCAACGGAAGGATGGAAATCTACCCTCTCCCCGAGAACGGTGCTGCCTTCCGCCACAAGATACGATCCCACGTGAGAATCGCGCAGAGTCGCACGCGGGTCTTCATTCGTCTGTTTCTGTGCCCGACGCGCTAATGCCAGCACTTCGCTGGCAACTTTCAACTCCGAGCAATCGCTGCGGTCCGCGATACTCACCAGTCGCTTGCGATAGACCTCACGAGTCTCATAGTCCATGCGAGGATAAGCTCCCGCCGGGTCTTCCCGCAGGATCCGATCAAACAGGATCAGAGGCTCGATAACAATTTTCCAAGAGGTCTGTTTAATCTCCTGCAAGCTGCGGACTGCATTGCTGACGGCATACGATCCGCCGGGATCCTCCAGCAACCGGCGTCCCATCTCCGCGATGTGCTCCAGAAGCACAAGTTTCATGACGGGGATAAGCATCCACAGCTCGGCCATCTTAAGCACAGTGACTTGCTGAAAGGCTTGGACGTAAGAGATGAAGGTCGCTTGACTGAAGCGGTATTCGTCGGCCGTGAGAAAGTCCTTGGCCAACGCCGCTATTCTTGGAATGATAGTGCCATCGGAAGTGCGCACCTGAGGAAGTTTGTGAACAGCGCTGAACGTTCCACAAGTTGTCTCCAGTTCTCCTGACAACAGGAAAATGTTTTCCTGCAGAGGCTGAAGATTCTCGGCTACAGCCTTCCCGGCCCGCGATTCCAGCGACCTCAACAACGGCCGGAATGATCGACAGAGGGTCTCGCAACGATCGCGGAAGGTTCGAGATTCTTGCTGTCCGGGCATCCATGCCAAACTTCGGGCGAGGTCAGCAGCGCTCAAGACCGAGTTGTCGGGGCGAGCTTCCATATCTGTCGGAGGCATACGCAGGCCTTCGGGTTCTGCTTTCACGAGTTCCAAGCGACCGCTCTGGGGTGTCATTCCATATCCTTCCTAGCGATAACTTGAGGCCTGCATCTCGAACATCTCTGCATAACGACCACCCATGCTGGCCAGTTGATCGTGAGTTCCTTCCTCTGCAATCCTGCCATTCTCGAGGACTAGGATGCGGTCTGCCGAGCGGACGGTTGAGAAGCGATGCGAAATAAAGAGCGCCATCTTTCCGGCGGTGAGTTCCGCAAAACGGTGGAACACTTCGAACTCGCTGCGCGCATCCAGTGCTGCGGTGGGTTCGTCGAGTATCAGCAACTGCGCATCGCGAAGATAGGCCCGCGCCAGCGCAACCTTTTGCCACTCTCCTCCTGAAAGATCCACGCCCTGCTCAAAGCGCCGCCCCAACATTTGGTCGTAACCTAAAGACAGGCGTCCTATTGTTTGGTCCGCCATGCTTTTCTGCGCCGCACTCTTCAGCAGTTCGAGGTTGTTGATTTCATCGATGCGGCCAACTGCGATATTTTCCCGGGCCGTCATTTCATAACGCATGAAGTCCTGAAAGATGACTCCAATTTCCCGATGAAGATCTTCCAGATCGTACTCGCGGAGGTCGATCCCATCCAACAGGATTTGGCCCTCGGTAGGATCATAGAGTCGGGTGATCAATTTTACGATGGTCGTTTTGCCCTGTCCGTTCTCTCCGATCAATGCGAGCCGCTCGTTAGTGTGCAGCTGAAAATTAATCTGGTCCAGGACCCGGCGGGGATTTCCAGGATAACTGAAAGAGACGTTTCTGAATTCGACGCCCCCTGCGATCGGCCTGGGCGCCGGCAGGGCATTCTTCTTCGTCTGGATCGTCGGCTTCATATCAAAAAATGCCAGCAGATCGGTCACAAAGAGTGCCTGGTCTCCAATCCCCGCCAGCGTCGAGAAAATCTGTTGGATGTTGCTGCTGGCCTGCTGAATGGCTCCCGCCAGAAAAGTCAAAGTGCCGATACTCATGGCTCCCGCAACCGTACGCCAGATGACAAATGCGTAGGCCGAGTAATAACCCATGGTACCGATCATCGACAGTAGCGAGCCCGCAATCAGCTTGCGCCGGGAAAGCGCGACATTCTCGTCGTAGATCTCGTCAGATAACCGCGTGAACCGTTCCAGTAGGAAATTCTTGAGCCCGAATAGTTTCAGCTCCTTTGCCGCTTCTTTGCTTCCACCCAGGATCCGCAGGTAATCCAATTGCCGCCGCATTGGAGTCTGGCGAAAATTCTTCGCATATCCCAGGAAAGCAAAATGGCTCTCTCCCAGAAACGCTGGAAGCACGCCTGCGATCAGCAACAGCATCAGCCATGGAGAAAACAACATGATCGACACAGACAGGGTGATCGTGGTGATAGTCTGCTGCACCAGACGCCCAATGGCCTGAATCATCACGAGCCGGTCAGTCGCCTGTACCCGCGCTCGTTCCAGGCGATCGTAGAAAACCGGATCCTCGTAGGCAATCAGATCGAGGCTTGCGGCGTGGTTCATGACTCGGATGCTGACGTGCCGGGTGTATTTGTCAGCCAGCAGGGAATCCGAATAATCGATGGTACGGACGAGAATGCTGTTTACGACCGCGAGGGAAAACTCCGCTACTACCAGCCACCAGAACCCACGCGCAACCGGCTGGTGCGCAGAAACAGCATGCACGATGCCATCAATGATCAGCTTCGTGATCCAGAGAAGCACCACGGGCAGCAGGGACGACAGAAGCCGTGAAATCAACCCGAAAATCACTACGGACGGACCAGAGTCCCAAACGATCTTGAGAACAGCCGGTACATTGCGGAGCGCGGAGATGCGTTCCTGCCATCCTCCCCAGAAGTTTTGGCGTTCCGTCATGCGTGCTTGCTGCCGTCATCAAGCGGGTTCGAGTGCTTGGATTAAACGAAGTGGCGAAAATGTGCCTTGGAGTATGACAGTCTCGTCCCTATGAATGCAACGGCTTAACAGAAGATGCGCAAAGTACCTGTAGGGTTTATCCCCTAATCTTCAAACCGGCTGTATCGAGGTCGGCGGGCCGCTGATCCACACGAGATCACATAAAAGATCGTTCCGCCAACCTCCAGGCGAGCCGGCACAACCAAATGAGAGTGCAAACCTCAACAACCGTTGCGTTTTCTGCGGCTGTATTCCGGACCTGTCTCTTGCTGCTGGTGGTAACCCTGTCGAATCTGGGCGAAACACAAAATGTTAAATCGATTGGGAAGGGGGAAATTCGCCCGAACCAAAAGCAAAACGTTGAATCTCGCGGCCAATACATCGTGGAAGACCTGGCCATTTGCGGGCAGTGTCACACGCCGCGCGATAGCAGTGGGGCTCCTGACCGAACCAAATGGTTACAGGGTGCGCCGGTATGGTTGAAGTCAGCGGAACCGGTGGAGAATTGGCCGCTGCAAGCGCCTAGGATTGCGGGAGCGTCGCCTGGAACGGATGCCGAAATGGTTAAGCTGCTTACGACCGGCGTCTGGCGCACCGGGACTTACTTGCGTCCGCCTATGCCACAATTTCGTATGAGTCGGCAGGACGCGGAGTCGGTCGTTGCCTATCTAAAAACGGTCAAGCCAGCCTCGCAGTGAAATTCCGAGTTGATTCGATCGACGGTTCGAGTCAGTCAGAATCGTTGTCATGAAGGAGAATCCCCCTGCTTGATCATGCCAAAGGGCCGGATGTGATCATCATCGGCGCCGGAGCAGCTGGACTGTCGGCGGCTGCGGCCCTGGGGAAGGCCGGGGTCTCGGTTACGTTACTTGAGGCGCGAGACCGAATCGGCGGTCGCATGTTTACGCTGCTCGACCCCAAGTTGCAGGCCCCTATCGAACTCGGTGCAGAATTCATTCATGGTCGACCTCATGAAATATGGAATCTGCTCAAGAGTCATAACGTTCAAGTCACGGAAATGGACGGGGACAATTGGTGTGTGGAAAACGAGCGGCTCAGTCCTTGCGACTTCTTTTCAGATGTGGACAAGATTCTGAAGAAAATGAAATTCGATGTCCATAAGGACAAGGACGACGAGACGTTCCTCGACTTTCTCGAACGCTATAGCTCCAGGTTTGATGGTACTCCGCAACTTCAGCGAGCTAAGGAGTGGGCGACCAGCTACGTGAGCGGGTTTAACGCAGCCGATCCGGGCTTGGTAAGTGTGAACTGGCTGGTCAAAGGAATGCGTACCGAAGAACAGATAGAAGGGGATCGCGCTTTCCGCGCTGAACATGGATACACAGATCTGATCGAAGTATTTCAACAATCGCTGAATGATGGTGCGGTTAGTGTCCGGAAAAGCACCACAGTCGAAAACGTTCAATGGGGGCCGGGCCGGGTTGAGATAACCACTAGTTCCGCGAATGGAGAGGCGAAGCTTTCCGCTCCGCACGCGCTTATCACCGTTCCACTCGGAGTTCTGCAGGCCCGTCCGGATGATAAGGGCGCGATTCAGTTCAATCCGAAGCTACCCGGCAAGAAGCAAGCTGCGATTCACAATATCCTGATGGGCAAAGTCATTCGGATTACCCTGCGATTCCGTGAGCGTTTTTGGGAAGAGCTTCCAACGATGCGCGAAAAGAATTCCAAGACGATGGGCGGGATGAGCTTTCTGTTTTCCCATGACGGCTGGTTCCCCACCTGGTGGACTACGTCGCCGCTAAAGCTTCCGTTGCTGATCGGGTGGGCGCCGTTTCACTGTGCCACGCGGCTTTCGGGCAGAAGCGAGTCGTTCGTCGTTGAACAAAGCATTGAAACCCTACATCGTCTGCTGGGCTTGAGTACGCAGAAACTTCACACTCTGCTCGAACACGCGTACTTCCATGACTGGCAGACCGATCCGTTTTCGCGAGGAGCCTACAGCTACGGAAAGGTTGGCCAGGAGCAGGCGCATCAAGCCCTGGCGGAGTCGATCGAGAATACACTGTTCTTTGCAGGCGAAGCTACGGACACTGAAGGCCAGAACGGCACCGTTCATGGCGCAATGGCAAGCGGGAGGAGGGCAGCGGCTGAGATAGCCGATGTTATTAAGGTCCGAGTCAAATGACGAGTGTCACGTGCCGAGAGACGATCGGTTCTGCAACAAAGCTTGAGTTTCCTACGCAGCCTTGCGCTCTCGCGTAAGGGTTTCTTTCTGCTTTGCGTGGATCTGGACCTGCTCGTGCTTATAGATAGAAAAACTTGCGCCGAGAGAACGTTGCGGGGTTTTTCGATTGTTCCTGGCAAAAGTCGCGCAGCTCCCGGAAGATTTCCTCATGGGTGAGGTCCACGCGATGCAGGCGATGGGTATCGACAAAATGAGCAGCCATGCGAACTGGAGCCCAACCGACACGGTTGAGCTTGGATGCAAAACGGGAAATTAGAGTCGCTCAGGAAAAGCGATTAAACGGTCTTTGACGTGCCATAACTGAGGCCATGCAGCCAGGCAAGAGCCCAGGTGACGGCTGTCCCGGCGCATACCTAGGCGGCAGCTGACTGTATATGCAGGCAACTTTGCAGTGCTCGCAGGGCGTACAGGGCGTCATCCAAGGCTTGATCCTCTTCGATGGTATCGTTGCCCGCCGAAAAGAGTTCCCGCGCCCGGGCCACTATAGCTTGCTCGGCATCCGCAATTCGGGAAGGCATCTTTTCGCGATCGGTCTCAAACAGCGCAGCGACATACAGTTCACGCCAGATTTCTGAGTTACTTTGCGAAGTGGTTACGTTCATCATAAATACCTCAAATGCAGGGGCGGAGACTCTGCACTGACAAGGTGGTTGTGAATCGTATCTTAAAGGTAACGAATTCGGTCCATACGGCAAATACTGTAGATCCGTTCATTCGCTCAATCTTGTAAGTAGAGGCCGAGCGGAAAATTTGCCAGCGCATTCGACAGATAGAGCGCCGAGTCAATATCGCCCTTCTTCAGACTCAGGACCTCGCCGGTGTAAACGTTTCGATATGCTTTTGAGCAGTCGCAAGTGGGGAGCAAAACCTGCGTATCCTTCCATACCTCAGCTCCAATGGGTGGAACGTCAATTTCGCCGAGCAGGCCGGCCACAAGCCGTGGAGCTACAACGAGTACACTCTGGTCTTCAAACTTACGGATAAAGGCTATTGCGTGATTCGCCTTTGCGCCTTGAACGGTTAAGGGCATATACTCCCCTACTTCGAAAACATCTGGATGTTCTTTGCGCAAACATAGAGCCTTCGAAGTCACGTACAACTTGACTCGATCATCCTCGGGATCTTCCAATATGTTCGGGGCTGCCGGTTTATCAGGCTCACCGCCTACTAGTGTGCGGATGCTCTCAAATATCTGGTGGCGGCGGGTATAGTCGACGGGTCGCCGGTTATCGGGATCCACTAGACTGAAATCGAACAAATCATTGCCCTGGTAAATGTCGGGAACCCCAGGACACGTCAGCTTGAGCAGTGCTTGTGACAGACTATTCCACACCCCTAAGCGCGCAATGCGCCGCTGGAAGGGCAAGAAGTCATCAAGGAACTCAGCGCTGTCTCCGGGACTCAGAACACCTTTTACGAACGACGAGACTCCGGTTTCGTATTCCGCATTCTGATTGATCCAACTGGTGTTCTGCTTGGCCTCCCGCATTGCTTTCAACATGTAGGCGTCGATCCGCTCACGGAAAATCTTCCAGTCGTTCTCGTTGTTTAGGGCTTCCGCCGGCCAGGCGCCAACTAAAGTCTGATAGAGCAGGTACTCGTCATTGGTCGTGGGAGCAGGCTTGTCATTGACTACGCTTCGATAACCACGGTTGATCTGCCGCCAACGTCTTACGCGGAGCCTCCATGCGCCCGAGACTTCTGAGAGCACATTAATCCGCGCACGCACGTCTTCCGATCGCTTTGAATCATGCGTGCTAGTGGCAAGCATGGTGTGGGGCCAGTCTCGCAGACGTTCCTGGTTTGCCGTATGGAACTCAGTCGCTGTGATTCCGAACCGGTGAGGATCGCTGCCAACATCGTTCAACGAAACCAGGCGGTTATAGCGGTAAAAGGCAGTGTCTTCCAGGCCTTTGGCCATCACCGGGCTGGTGGCCTGCTGGAATTTCATAGCGAAAGCGATGACGATTTTCCGATAAGCAGAATCCTGGCCTTCGGCAATACGGGTCAAAAGAACTTCCTGGATGAAATCGAAGATGCTGGTATCTGCGGCCGGACTTTTCCGCTTCGCAGAGACGATTGCCTTGCTGATGTAATGCGCATCATGCTCCGAGATGCCAACGGAATTGACGTAGGTCCGGTATACAGGAAAGTTTGCGATGACCTCCATCAGCGCATCGCGCAAGCTATTGAGTGTGAAGTCGCAGGTCGTTCGTTTGGAAAGGGCAATGCGCGTGAGTCGATAAGCGAGAGCATTCAACTCACTGGCGAGGGCAACGCGAATAATGAGTTTTCGGCAGCGATAGGCTATGTCGTCAAATGTTGCTTCATTACCGGTAAAATTTCGGTAAATGCGCTCAAAGCGTGTGGCCGCCGCGGCATCTACGTACAGGCCGTTGACCAGGTTCTGGAAGTCGTAGCCCGTCGTGCCGCAGACGGGCCACTCGATGGGCAGCCGTTCTGAGCCGGTAAGGATTTTCTCGATAACCACATAGCGGGAACCGCTCTCGGTAGCTTCAGCATTTCGAGTCACTTCAGCGATGCTGCGTTTTAGACGTTCGAAATATTGCGCGGGATCATATAGCCCATCAGGGTGGTCGACGCGCAGGCCATCGATTTTGCCGTGCGCCACAAAACCCAGAATCAGACGGTGAGTAGCCTGAAACACGGCCTCGTTTTCCATGCAAATGGCCGCAAGGTCATTCGTATCGAAAAAACGGCGATAGTTGATGTCATCGGAAGCGACCCTCCAATTAGCCAGGCGGAAAGTTTGCGCTTTGATCAGTTCATGGAGTTGTTCGAAGCTTGCCGAGTTCCCCGGTGTTCCATTGATCGAGTCCACAGCTTCCTTGACACAGGCAGCGATTTCTGGCGATTTTTCGCACAACGCTGCCAAGCGGCGCTTGTGTATCTCCTTGTCGCGGTTACGCTCGGCGATTCGATCACTACTGGTTTCCTGTCGTGTGGGTAGGTGGCCGAAGGCGGTGATCAGACTCTGAAACTCCAGCAGGTCCGAATTCTGCTCTCCCAATTGCGCGGCTGGCGAGTCCGCACACGTCTGCAGGATGCGAGGATACTCCCGGGGATCGACTGGAAACCGATCGTCACGATAGCAGATATCGAACTCGCCACGGTCAGAGCGAAAGACCAGTCTTAATTCTCCGCTCTCCAGGACCGCACCATAATGATCTTGCAGCACAGGAACCAGCACTTTTCCATCCAGCTCTTCCTTCAGCGGATGCCAGTCGATATCGAAGAAGCAGGCGTAGACTGAGGACTCGCCGTTCTCCAATACGTCCAGCCACCACGCATTGTCACTTCCCATCACACCCATATGGTTGGGCACGATATCGGCAATTAATCCCATTCCACATTCATGGAGAGTGGTCACAAAGCGGTCAAACTCTGTCAGACTACCGATCTCCGGGTTCAACGAATTGTGATCGACAATGTCGTACCCGTGCATGCTCCCGGGCCGCGCTTTCAGGAACGGCGAGATATAGCAATGGCTGACGCCGAGAGTGGCGAGGTAGGGAACTATTGCTGTTGCCTGAACAAAAGTAAAGTCGCGGTTGAGTTGAAGGCGATAGGTAGCGCGCGGTATGGATGGACGTGCATTCATGGTTCCATAAACCACACAACGGACCACGGGGGCATACTACACAGCTTTAGTTGGTCCTCGTGGACATTTTCGCTGGCATAGATAATCGGAGAATTCGGCGGCGTCACTGCGGACAGGGGAGCGGCTCCAAGATTTGCCAGGAGCGTAAGTTTTGAGCAGTCCGAAAATTCCCAGCGTACGGTCAGGCCGTGGTCTTCATGCGAGCTATAGCCTGACCTGATTTTGCATGCGGAAGATAGGCGAGGGACGACGTGTTGGTGGCGCAATCTTATGAGCCGGCGATAGAAGGCCAGCCAATGTTGATGGTCTGGTTGCGCAATGACGCTCCAATCCAGCCGCGAGGACTCGAACGTTTGTTCCGCATTTGGATCGGGGATGCCTTTACGCGCATCCGGGTCGTTGAATCTGGCAAAACGTGCGAACTCGTTTCGCCGGCCCGCGGTGACCGCAGCAGCCAGATCTTTTTCAAAATCGCAGAAAAAAAGAAATGGCGATTGCGTTCCGAACTCTTCGCCCATGAAGAGCATTGGAGGAGAAGGAGCCAGCAGAAGAATCGCTGCGGCCGCTCGAACGGCACAGGGATCTGCGAGGGTGACGATTCTTTCTCCGAATGCCCGATTTCCTATTTGATCATGATTCTGGAGGAAAGAGACAAATGCAGTCGGCGGCAAGCCCTCCGTCGATTCGCCACGAGTTTCGCCATTTCCGTAAAGCGACACTTCGCCCTGATATGCGAATCCCCCAACCAGGCAACGGCCCAATTGCTCGACAGGGCGAGTTGCATAGTCTGAATAATAACCATCCTTTTCGCCGGTGATCAGTACGTGCAAGGCATGATGGATATCGTCATTCCACTGCGCATCGTATGCTCGAGGCTGGCACTGCGCAGTCCGTCGAAGATGGCCTGCCTGGTTGCGCTCATTTTCTACAATGAGGTGAACTTTCCGAGCGGGCCCTACGGTGCTCCGAACGGTGGCAGCCAATTCCGTGAGGATGTCAGGCGTGGAGTCGTCAACAATGGCATGAACCGCGTCCAGTCGCAGTCCGTCAAGATTGTATTCGGTAAGCCAATACAGGGCATTGTGAATGAAGAAGTCGCGCACGACCCGGCTTTCATCACCATCGAAATTTATGCCGTTGCCCCACGGAGTTTTGTGACGGTCGGTAAAGAACTGTGGGGCATACGAGCCCAGATAATCTCCCTCCGGGCCGAAATGGTTGTAAACCACATCCAGCAGAACCATGATGCCGCGCTCGTGGGCAGCTTGCACCAATTCTTTCAGGTCTTCGGGGCGGCCGTAGGTGCTATCGGGCGCAAACGGAAATACGCCGTCGTATCCCCAGTTTCGCCGCCCGGGGAAATCAGAAACCGGCATCAACTCGATCGCAGTAATGCCCAGTCCTGCAAGATAGTCGAGTCGCTCTCTGACCGCGGAGAAAGTTCCCGCTTCTGAAAAGGCCCCAACATGCAATTCATAGATGACCGCTTCGTTCCACTCGCGGCCACGCCATGCCTCATCCTTCCAGTTGAAAACATTGGGGTCGATAACTTCGCTTGGTCCGTGAACGTCCCGAGGTTGAAACCGGGAGGCGGGGTCGGGGACTTCTTTTTCACCATCGATCCGAAAATAATAGAGGGTCCCGGGCCCTGCCGCATCGGTGGTCAGTTCAAACCAACCTTGCTCGCGCCGCTCAAGAGGAATCGGTTTGGACCCTTTGACGCCTGCGAAGGAAATTTCAACCTGATGTACGGCGGGAGCCCACAGGCGAAAGCGAACACTCCCATCCTCACCGCATTCGGCGCCGAAGCGCATGTTATGACGGCGCTTCATTGGATTCTTCCTTCGACTCTTCCCTGGGTTCTTCCTTCTTGCCGTTCACGTGCCGCTCCATCAGGACCACCATAGATCGTGCCTGCAACGGATAGGCTGTGCCGGACTCGTGCGTATCGGCTGGGCGCAATCCGCCTTCGTGCGAAGTGTCCATCCAAGCAATCCAGCGCGAGCCCTTGCGGATTGCAGGCAGAGTGAACGCTACGTCCTCATGGTGAGAATTGAGAAGCAGAAGGAAATCTGTGTCGCTAAGTTTCCGTCCGCGCTCATCGGTCTCCTCCAGTCCCTGGCCTGAGAGAAACATTCCCAAGCTGTGGACGGACGGATTATGCCATTCGTCTTCGCTCATCTCATTCCCAGCTGGGTTGAGCCATAGAACATCCTTTACATTCGCGCCCTTGATCGGCCGGCCCTGAAAAAAATGCCGGCGACGAAAAACGGGATGGCGCTTGCGCAGATTGATCATGCGCTGAACGAATGCCAGAAAATCGCGGTCTTCAGGCTTCAGATCCCACTTCAGCCAGCTAATTTCGTTGTCCTGACAGTAGGCGTTATTGTTTCCGTTTTGCGTATGGCCAATAGCATCTCCGGCATACATCATGGGGACGCCCTGGGAGAGTAGGAGCGTTGCCATCAGATTCCGCTTCTGCCTGGCTCGCAAGGCGCGAATATTGGGATCGTCAGTTGGACCTTCCACCCCGCAATTCCAACTCCGGTTATCGTTATTGCCGTCGCGATTGTTTTCGCCATTCGCTTCGTTGTGTTTTTCGTTGTAACTGACCAGATCCTGCAACGTGAGGCCATCATGCGCCGTGATGAAATTGACGCTGGCATACGGACGCCGCCCGCTATGTGCATAGAGATCGCTCGAACCCGTGATGCGATAAGCGAGATCTCCCACAACTCCTCCGTCGCCCTTCCAATAGGAGCGCACGGTATCGCGGTAGCGATCGTTCCACTCCGCCCAACCTACAGGGAAATTCCCGACCTGATAGCCTCCTTCTCCCAGGTCCCAAGGTTCCGCAATCAGTTTCACCTGCGAGAGTATCGGGTCCTGATGGATGATGTCGAGAAAAGCGCCCAGCCGATTGACTTCATGAAGTTCGCGGGCCAACGTCGCGGCGAGATCGAACCGGAAGCCATCCACGTGCATCTCCAGAACCCAGTAGCGCAGGCTGTCCATGATCAACTGCAGCACGCGCGGATGCTGCATGTTGAGCGTATTTCCTGTGCCTGTGTAATCCTTGTAGTAGCGTCGATTCTCAGGCGTGAGGCGGTAGTATGTGCTGTTGTCAATTCCTTTGAGCGAGAGCGTGGGGCCAAGATGATTGCCCTCGGCGGTATGGTTGTACACCACGTCCAGAATCACTTCGAGTCCCGCGGAATGCAAGGTCTTCACCATGGTTTTGAATTCGCGGATCGTGGGTGTCGCCAGATAACGAGGCTCAAGGGCAAAAAAGCCGATGGAGTTGTAACCCCAATAATTGCGCAGACCACGCTCCACGAGTCGGCGGTCGTCCACAAAACTGTGCACTGGCATCAATTCGATCGACGTCACTCCCAGGCGTGTGAGGTAGTCGATTACAGGCGCTGTCGCCAGCCCAGCATAGGTCCCGCGCAAGTGGGCTGGAACGTCTGGGTGGCACATCGTGAACCCTTTTACGTGGAGTTCATAAATCAACGTCTTGTGCCAGGGAATATTTGGAGGAGCGTCCGCTCCCCAGGTAAAAGCGGAGTCAATCACCCGGTTCTTCGGCATTCCGGCTGCATTGTCGCGCCGGTCGAAAGACAAGTCTTCCTGCTTGTGTCCCACCTTGTATGCAAAGTGTGCGTCGCTCCAGTGAATAGTTCCCTGCATCTGCTTACCGTAAGGATCGAGAAGAAGCTTGTTGGGGTTGAACCGGTGACCTTGTTCCGGAGCATAAGGCCCGTAGGCGCGGTATCCATACAATTGCCCCGGACGTACTTCGGGCAGATAGCCATGCCAGACCATGTCAGTCTGTTCGGGAAGCGGGATGCGGACGGTCTCGCGTCTGCCTAAAATATCGAACAGGCATAACTCCACCTTCTCGGCGTGTTCGGAGTACAGCGCGAAATTGACGCCTTCGCCGTCCCACGTTGCGCCCAAGGGGTAAGGTCGGCCGGGCCAGACGATTGGTGAAGGAGGACCAGCCATCTATTGCTGGCTCCTGGGCCGGGATCGGCCCTTCGAGGAGAGCGACGCATTAGGATCGAGCGCCAACTGCATGGGTCCTAGCTCCTCAAGTATATGAATAGGATAGTCGTTGAAGATGGCGCCGTACAGCTTGTGAGCCGCTGCTTGAATTGGCCGGCTTGCGGCGGCAATTCTTCTTTGTGCACAAAGCAGCACAATACTACATATGCGCGAGACGGCACTTCGATGCCATTTATGGCAGTGGAGTTTCCTCCTAAAGCGAAGCCCTCGCGTACCTTCCAAAGATGGCAGGTGGAAGCGCGACCCTACTCTCCCTTCTTAATTTATTTGCACCTTTCTTTATCTCTTTTTCCCGCGCGATATTCACTATGCCTTTTGCATCGTCTTAGAGGCTGTCGCGCAGAAGAGTGGCAAGCCGGGTTTTGACCTTTGCCCGTGCCACAAGGGGCGGGGAAACCCGGATGGTGGCGGGTGTTTGTGAACATGTCAGCGTGCTCCCGACGAAGCTGGCCTGCAGATCGAGATCTGATGCTTGAGACATTTGTCCACTTGCTTGTGCGCTGATAGCAAAAGCAAGGACGACTGCGAGCGGCGTAAAGTTGTATCTGCGTTGCACATCTCTACCTCTTTTCGTACCCCGGACGCTGAGGAATCAATTCCGAACATTCCACCGCGCGAACAGGAGATGAGGTGTTTCCCGGTAGTGGTTGCCCCGTACCAGAATCCCCTGCGAGCGATACTGCGTCCGCAGTATCAAAACGCCTTCACGAAGGGGCTGACGCGAGTCGCGCAATTGCGATGGTTGGGGGGGAAGTTTAGTGAGCTTCGGCTGTCAACTCATCGATCCGGACATTGGTGGTTGTTGCAATATGCAATCACACTTAGAGTCACTTCGCCTCGTGCTCTGGACCGCTCGATCTGGTTGACCTGATAAAGTCGAGTCGCCTTCCACATCAGGAATGCTCTTTTCTTGTGTGGGCAGCCTTCGTTGCGCTATTGCTCCGCGCACGCTTTCCCCGTTTCGCCGCAGTTCGCTTGGCTTGCCGAGAGAGTGCTGCCGTACTGGCGGAGCGATGACCTTCATGCTGCAATGCCTTTTCCGTCGCCCGCGAACGTCTGCTCGATGGTTTGCTCCTGCGCTCAGCGGCTCGTTCATCTTGAGTCGCTTTTTTCCGAACTGTGGCAGATCCTTTTGGGGCAGGCAGTTTTACTCCCGCTCGACGAGCCTTCGATAATCCGATAGCAATTGCCTGCTGAGGTGATCGGGCCCCATGTTTTCCCTCGCGAACGTGATGAATTTCTTCTCGTACGAATTCTCCTGCTTGCGTCGACGGAGATTTTCCCTCCCGCGCGTCCTCTCGAGCTCGCTCGATGGTTTGTCGTTCAGGCATATATCTAACCTCATTAAAGTGTAAAGCTAGTTTCCATTGACGACGCGATAAGTCAAATCCCCAAGTTACCGTAGGAACAGAAAAAGATATTGCGTAGAAAATTATCGCGCGAGTGCGACTCTACGGAATTGGGGCTAGCCCTCGCTGTCCCTTACGGTGATGCCCGTATTGCAGGAACAATCCTCGGGCCGTCATAGTTTGAGGGCCTACACGTATGGTGACCTGTTGTTCGCCGCTCCCGATCCTGGACTTCCTGCGTTGGCCACCCTTTTTCGGATCCTGGAGGTTGGAGAATGCGAGCAGTGTTTGCCGGGCGTAGCGTCGAATCTATTCTAGGAACGTTGCTCTTAATTGCCTTAAGCTTGGTCGTATCCGGCTGCGGCACGCCCAACACCCCAACTCCGACGACCCCCGCACCAACTCCGACCCCGTCGCAGCCTTCTTACCCTTCAACCCCTCCCGTATCAATTACGTGGTCCCCCAGCACCAGTACACCTCCCGCGCCGATCGCGCAGGACCCAGCGAATTCGGCCTGGGGAAAAGGGTCGAACGATTTTCCGTTAACCGTTTCGAACCCGACTGCAGCGGCGAGCATGACTTCTCCCATCAATGTAGTAGCTTCAGCGACTCCGAAGAACCCCATTTTTTTCATGCGCGTGTATGTCGATAACATATCCGTCTACTACACGTCTTCGAATTCGATCAATACGCAAATCTTCGCCCCGCCTGGTCAACACACCATGGTAGTTATGGCGGAAGACTCGAGTGGTTACGTCTCGGCTATCCCGATAAGCGTTACGGTGACGTCTCAGTCGCAGACAGTCATCAGCGGCATCCAAAATATGCCAGGATGGCAATCGTGTTCCGCGTACTTCCCCGCGGGATCTCAACGTGCGGGACAACTCTGTGCCGCGGGGCTGGGTACCGCTGTTTCGACAATGACAGAGGGCCAATCCACTCCCTCGATGGATGGCAAATCAGCCGAGTTCAGCATTAGCGGGCCAATCGGATATTCCAACATGCTGTACTTCAATCCTATTGCTGGCGGAAATAACGTCAGCCATTTTACCTACGACCTGTATTTCTGGATTGACCATCCCGAGAGCGCGCAGGCCCTGGAGTTTGATCTCAATCAGGCTTATGAGGACACCGGCGCCGGCACGCCGCAACGCTGGACATGGGGTTCTGAGTGCAACTTCAAAGGCGAGATACCAGGGATGTGGGACATTTGGGACGACGCGAACTCGACGTGGCGGGAAACGACCGTCCCCTGTAATCCCTTTCCAGCGAACACATGGAACCATTTGACCTGGAACGTCGAACGCGTCGGAAGTCAGGTGCACTACATTTCCCTAGCCGTCAACGGTCAAGTTTACAGCGTCGACACTTACTACAATAATCAGCAGGGGTGGGATTTAGAAGAGATTGATACTGCGTTGCAAATGGACTTAGATTCCAACGCAGACGCCTACAACGTATGGTTGGATGAAGTGAATCTGACCGCCTATTAGCGGCGGCGAAAATGATACAGACTTTACCGTAGGGTAGAGCCTCGCGATTTCGAAAGGATCAGCCTTACCTGGTGATGGCACTAATAGAATTCCAAAGAAATCATTCGGAATAAAGAAAATTTACATGCTAGACCCGATTTCCGCCCAGCGTGAAACGGGGCATACTTGCAACATCTGGCCCGCAAGACACGCGGTCTGTTCTCCAAGACAGTCAGTCTGGTCTTTCGCGAATTATTTTCCCTAAATATTGTGGAGGCTTCAATGAAAATGAAGGCGGTTACTTATAAGGGCGTGCGGCAAATGTCCGTGTCCAACGAAGCAAAACCAAAAATCAACTTGCCCACTGATGCGATCCTCAAAGTCACGACGACAGGCATCTGCGGCAGCGACTTACACATGTACGACGGCAGAACTCCCCTTAAGGAAGGTACCGTGGTCGGACACGAAATTATGGGGGTGATCGACGAAGTCGGAGAAGCTGTTCAAAGCATCAAGAAAGGCGATAGGGTAGTGCTTCCGTTCAACGTCGCGTGCGGTTACTGCTTTAACTGCAACCGAGGCCACACCGAAGCGTGCCTGGTAATGAACCCTGAAGAACCGCATGCAGCATACGGTTACGCCGGGATGGGCCCATATAAAGGCGGACAGGCGGAATTCGTCCTAGTCCCTCATGCGGATTTCAACTGCTTGAAACTCCCAGGAAAGCCAGGGGATGAGTGGGAAGATGATTTTCTTTTGCTGTCCGATGTGTTTCCCACCGCTTATCATGCAACCGAGTTGGCAGGTGTGAGCGCAGGCAAGACCGTGGCGGTATTCGGAGCGGGTCCAGTTGGTCTACTCTCGGCATACTGCTCTCTGCTCAAGGGTGCCTCCGAAGTCTACGTTGTGGACAGCATTCCCGAGCGCCTGCAAAAGGCGGAGGAGCTGGGAGCTGTGCCAATCGACTTCTCAAAGGGGGATCCCGTGGAGCAAATCTTCAAGCTCCGAAAAAAGAACCGCGGAATTCAGGAGAGCCTGCGCCCGGGCGAGGAGAAGATGAAAGGCGTCGATTGCGCCATTGATGCTGTCGGCTACCAGGCGCGCGACGACGAACGTCCAGACAAAGAAAAACCTACTCAGGTGCTGGACAACTGTGTGCGCGTGGTGAACCCCACCGGAAGCATCGGGATGATTGGCGTCTATATTGCGCCCGATCCCGGCGCCAAAAATACAACGAATACCTTCGCGATCTCATCGTGAATGGACGGGCCAAGCCCAGTCAGATCGTCAGCCATCGTATTAATATCGAAGAGGCTCCCGATGCATACGATAAGTTCGACAAGCGGATCGACGGATACACCAAGGTCCTGATCAAGTTCGAAGATAAGGCCGCGGCGTAGTCCCCGCCCGCCCAGCTCGCGAGCTTAGCGTGCGCCGCCGCTGAGCTCGCGGAGAGCGGGCTATGATTTCAGGGTCAGGTGGTCAGCCCGGCGTTAGAAAGTTTAAAACTCTAGTTCCGTTCTTGATCTTAACCATCCCGCTCACTCTTGTTTTGCAACTAACGGAACATAAATTGAGCCGCCGTCCGGGGGCAAATCTTAGATAACGAGGAGAACCATGACTAAGAATTCTCTGAAAGAACTGTATGTGGAAGAACTTAAAGACTTGTTCAGTGCTGAGAACCAGCTTACCAAGGCGTTGCCGAAGATGGCTAAGGCAGCATCGTCCGATGAATTGCGCCAGGGATTCGAGGAGCACCTGGAGCAAACCCGAGGGCACGTTGAACGTCTGCAACAGATATTCGAAACCTTGGGGGAAAAGGGTACGGGCAAGAAATGTTTAGGAATGGAAGGTTTGGTGAAAGAGGGTGCGGAGATCATGGGAGAAGACTTTGAAGACGCCATGATGGACGCCGCGCTGATCTCTGCCGCTCAACGCGTGGAGCACTATGAAATCGCTGGTTACGGCACGGTCATTGCCTATGCGGAGCTTCTCGGCGAGTCGGAGCAAGCATCCCTCCTCAGGGAGACCTTGGAGGAAGAAAAGGAAACTGACGAGAAGCTGACTGAATTAGCAAAGGAAATCAACGTCGAAGCCCAGCAAGGGGATTCGGAAGCCGAGGAAGAAGAACAACCTAAGGAAAAACGGAAGTCGCGCAGAGCCGCTTAATCGATGTCCGACGGTCGATAGCGGGGAGTCGATCCCGACTCCCCGCATTTTTAATGGCTGCAGAAACGACACGGAGTTCTGGAGAAGAGTCAGGTGGCGGGAACGTAAGGCGGAAAGAATTTGTGAAAGATATTCTTTTGAAGATAATTATTGGAGGCGTGGCCGTTCCAGGGTTCGCCATGCTGGGCGAATTGCTGAAGCCCAAAAGCTTTGCAGGACTTTTTGGGGCGGCCCCTTCGGTTTCCCTGGCCACCCTGGTGCTCACGGTTATGAAAGAAGGGAAGGCGTATGCGAGCCTTGAAGCCAGGTCAATGGTCCTGGGCGCGCTATGGCATTTGTTGTCTATGCCACCGTCATAAGTCGGCTGATGATTCGGCGACGGATGCAAGTCCTGTCGGCCACCACGCTGGGACTCGGGATCTGGTTCGCTTGCGCTTTTGGGTTGTGGTATGGCTTTTTGAGGTAACGAGTGAAGATCAAGGTAGATACCGCCGCCCTGAAAAGCACGAAATGGTACGAATTTGTGTTTCGTTTCTTCATAGGCGGTGCCATCACAGCATTGGCGGGACTGGCTGCGAAACGGTTTGGTCCTGAAATCGGCGGGCTCTTTCTGGCATTTCCCGCCATCATTCCTGCGACCGCCACTCTTATAAAAAAACGTGAACAACAGAAAAAAGAGCGCGCTGGGTATGAAGGCGCGGAGCGCGGCAGAGCGGCCGCAGCCGTAGACGTCGCGGGAGCCGCCATGGGAGGGCTCGGTCTGGTTACATTCGCTTTGGTGGTTTGGTTGAGAATGCGCGAGTGGAAAACCGCGACCGCGCTCGTGATGGGCACCCTGGCCTGGTTCCTGGTTGCTTTATCAGTATGGCAGCTTCGCGAGATGTTTTGTCGACGAATGCGAGCCCACCGTTCCAATGTTCTCACTCACACTCTGCGTTCTGCGGTGGATCGAAAACCAGTGGCCAATCGCCGGTAGATTTCGCTACTGGATTTCATCGGGCCCAAAAGCGAACGAAATCCGGCGGCCTTACGTTTGGCGGCTAAGGCATTTCGTTAAAACATTACAGTGGCTACCGGATGCCGGGGCGGGATGGCCCAACCTATGTTTAGACCATGGTCGCTGCCGGCCAAAGTTAATGTGCTCCGCATGAAGAGTTCGTCCAATCAGAAGCGGGTTACGCCCATTCACAGCACTCCAAGTCTGACTAGTGTGCCGCAGAAACTGGAACAACGCTCGCTCGCCGGCCTGCGACGCGCGGCCCGCGATTGTCGGGCCTGCGATCTCTGGAAAAATGCCACCCAAACAGTTTTCGGAGAAGGTCCGCTGCGGGCCAAGATTGTTTTTGTGGGAGAACAGCCGGGAGATCAGGAAGATTTGGCGGGCCATCCCTTCGTTGGACCTGCGGGGAAAGTTCTGGACGAGGCACTGCACCAGGCCGGCATCGATCGCTCTGAAGTTTACGTTACGAATGTGGTCAAGCACTTCAAATGGTCTCCAGCCCCGCGTGGCAAGCGACGCATTCACAAAAAGCCTCGTTCCTCTGAGATAAATGCTTGCCGTCCCTGGCTTGATGCTGAGCTGCAATCAGTGAAGCCGGAAGTCCTGGTCTGTCTGGGTGCGACTGCTGCTCAGGCGCTGTTGGGCCGGGATTTTAGCGTAACTCGTCAACGTGGGCAGTTAGTCGAATCTACGCTAGCTCCCAAGGTCGTGGCGACGGTTCACCCATCATCGATATTGCGCGCACCCGATTCCGATGCCAGACAAGCCCAAATGCAAGAGTTCGTGCTCGATCTCACCAAAATCGCAACATTGCTGTGAGAGAAAAAGCTTATAAAAGCGTTGCTCTCGCAAGAACATCAACGAACCCAACGAAACGAGAGAAGAATAAGTTATGAGCGCTCAAAACAATCCGGAACGAAAAATACGATACGCGGTTGTAGGATTGGGCCACTTGTCACAGGTCGCTGTTCTACCCGCCTTTAGAGCTGCACAAAATTCTGAGTTGGTAGCAATCGTCTCCAGCGACGCCGAAAAGCGACGGAAGTTGGGCAAGAAGTATCGCGTGGAACATCTATATACATACGACGAGTATGAACAAGCCCTTTCCGTAGTCGACGCCGTTTACATAGTCGTGCCAAATCATCTGCATCGGGATTACGCCGTACGGGCGGCGAAAGCTGGGGTTCACGTTCTTTGCGAGAAGCCCATGGCAGTCACGGAAGTAGAGTGCGAATCCATGATTGAGGCCGCCGAAGCTAACGGCGTCAAATTGATGATTGCCTATCGCCTGCATTTTGAGGAGGGCAACCTGGAGGCGGCGCAGCTGGCGCAAAGCGGCGAGCTGGGAGATCCTCGATTCTTCAGTTCGGATTTTGCTCAACAGGTAGTGGAGAACAATATCCGCGTAACCGAACCTGTGGAGAAGGGAGGCGGGCCCGTCTACGATATGGGCGTTTATTGCATCAATGCCGCCCGTTATCTGTTTCGAGCTGAGCCTGCATCGGTCTTGGCGTGCAGCGCAAGTAACCGGGAGCCCCGGTTCCAAAAAGTCGACGAGATGACGTCTGTCGTCATGCGCTTTCCGGACGAAAGGCTTGCTACTTTCACCTGCAGCTTTGGCGCCGCCGACATCAGTCGCTACACATTGGTCGGAACGAAGGGTGTACTTACTGCAGATCCCGCTTACGAATACGCTTCCGGAATAAAACATCAGATCATCAAGGGCGGAAAGTCGAGCAGCAAGAGGTTTCCCAAACGCGATCAGTTTGCCGCCGAGATAGTTTATTTCTCTGAATGCATTCTGCAAGACAAGGAACCGGAGCCTTCTGGGATGGAAGGATTGGCGGATGTTCGCATTGTTCGCGCCATCTATGAATCAGCGCGGACGGGAAGATCCATCGAGCTGTCCGATTTCCCCGACAAACAAAGGCCGACGATGCGACAGGAAATACATCGGCCGTCGCATGGCAAGCCGGAAACGGTGAACACGGAATCTCCCTCGGGAGAAGCTGCTTGAAGTACGTTTGGTTTCTCACGCTCGGTAATTCTGGGGAAGCGCCGAACAACCTTCCAGCATTAAAGCTCGTCTCATCCCCGCCGTCACGGAGGGAGAGTTATGAAAAAATGCGGCTTGGCCTGTGGGTAGCCATGATGTTAGCGGTCCTGTGTCTTTTTGGCTGTTCCCGAACAGAGACCAAATCCCCTGACGTCGCCGACAGCATTCGCAAATCGTTGGATCAAGCTGGCCTCCACAATATTTCAGTTGCTTGACCGTGACAAGGGAGTAGTCACTCTGACAGGCAAGGTGGCGGCCGACGGAGACAAAGCCAAAGCCGACTCGATTGCGAATTCGATGGCAGGAGGGCAGGTCGTCTCAGACGAAATTGCGGTGCTTCCCCCCGACCCAAAAAGCTAGTTCCACGAGATGAGCAGGAATGTAGGATTACTCGAGGTTCAGGTTCATCTCTCCGCGCTTGTCGAAGTAAATCCGCAGCAGTTTTTCGGCACCGCTGGCGAAAGCTCCCGTCACCGACTGGTTGGAGGAGTGCGACTCGGATGTGACTTGGACGCGCAGATGATGATTTCCTGGCTGAATCTGCATGGAGTGAATTTCGTGGCCTTGAACATGATGGAACACTACCAAACGTTTCTTGTCAGTTCCTTCCAGAGTGTGCGTATAGCTCAACCGGTCATCTACCCATATGGATAGATGCGCCTCGGCGAATTTGTGATCTACCTCGATGCCCAGTGTGGCAGGTGTTGTGGCCGCAGGCGCTGCAGCTGAACTGGTGGCGACTAGCCCTGCTTTGGCCGCAGGAGGGGTTATGAGGGCCTTCCTTGGTCTTGGGGCGATCGGCTGCAATGCTTGAGCGGTTGGAATAGTGCGACTGGGACCTGTCGCGGATGGAACCGCCGCAGACTTGCCGTCTATCACCTCCGCGAATTGAGACGGCGGCGCAATGGTTTTTTCCTGGCCGCTTCGAGCCGACGCTGCTTTGGGAGACGTTACGTGGCCGACGCGAAGGCCGAAGAGTAAGAGTCCCATCAAGAACACGATACCGATGAGGGATTTCTTCCTCATGTTAGCCATCAGTTTTTCCGCCGCCCAGTTTTGCTGCGATTGCACGCGCCTGGATGACCGAGGTTTTCCTACTGTACCGATCCTTGCTGTCGCCGACTGCCTGTCCTTCTCCCCGAGGACTGTAGGCGTGCCGGTCGGTGTTGAACCTGGTTCTTTTGCCTTACTCCATAGCTCGCGCCCTTCCCGCAGATCTTGGATATCCAAAGCCATTTCCATGCCGCGCTGATAGCGCTGTGCCGGATCTTTTGCCATGGCTCGAGAAATGATGTAGTCAAGTGCCTGCGGCAATTCGGTTTCTAACACTGTCGCGGGGATAGGGTCGCGGTTAACTACTTTGTAGGAAACCGTGAGGGCACTATTTCCCTGAAATGGTCTGTAACCCGTCAGGATCGTGTATAGAACCACGCCTAAAGAAAACAAATCCGAGCGGCCGTCCACGGCGTCGCCATTCAGTTGCTCCGGCGACATATAAGCAGGAGTTCCTAAGGCCCGACCGGCCAAAGTGTGGTTGGCAAGATTCAGTTTGGCTACGCCAAAGTCTGCAATTTTGGCGTGTCCCTCTTCCGTTAGCAGAATGTTGGCCGGTTTTAAATCGCGATGAACTACTCCCTGGCCATGAGCGCAATCCAGCGCTTCCGCCAGTTCATGGGTCAGCTGGAGCGCGGCTTCCAGCGGCAACTTCCGGTCTTCACCGGAAAGCAGCTTGTCGAGAGACTGTCCCCCTACAAATTCCATCACGATGTAAGGAGCCCGCGTCTCCGGTTCCTCGCCCACGTCGAAGATGGTGACAATTCCGGGATGCGAAAGGCGGCCTGCAGCTTCCGCTTCGCGGTGAAAGCGCTCGCGATACTCCTGCTCGTCTTCCGGTGGCTGCCCGGCTAACGAAATGGTTTTTACCGCCACCAAGCGATTAATCTTGGGGTCGCGAGCCTTGTAGACAACACCCATGGCTCCCCGCCCAAGTTCAGCCAGGATCTCGTATCGCCCAAAGCGCTCGCTTCTGCGGTCATCCATAAGTGAATTTGCGGCTTTCAGAGTTTCATTGCAAAGACTGAATGTTCGAGAACTTTCTCGACCATTGCCGCGCCGAATGGAAACCATCGCCTGTGCGAGCGGTCGCAGGAGAGAGCAGCGCTTGGTCCTATTGTGTACCGTTACTTCGAGCAGCTCCAAGTTACCGACGTGTTACGGCTGGGAAAATCTCCGGAACTGGAAAGGGGAACGCGCGTGAAAAATGCGGACCCGAGAACGGGTCCGCATTCTTGTGGTTCGTCTAGTCGAAACAGGTTAATAATGAAAGGGCATACCACTCGCTACGTCCTCATCTTGTCCCTCACTGATAACCGAAGTTCAGATTGTCGAGGTATATGTCGTAGGACTGTTGCTTGTTATTGCCGTCCTGCTGATAGTTAAGGGTAACTCCGTACCAGCCAGGAGCGGACCCATGGCCGAAGGTCCAGTTAAGGGTGTTGGTCACTCCGTTGAGAGTAATGGACTGATATAGCAATTCGTCGTTCGAGGTCCGCTGCACCTTGATCGTAAGATGGTTCCAGGCATTGTTGTTCGGGTAGCAGTGGATACCAGTGGGGGTCCAATGCGCCTTCTGATTGTCCCAAACGTCCCATTCATTACCGCCAGCGATGCGGCACTCATGACCCCAGATGAAACCCATGCCGTCGAAGAACTGATTCAGGTCAAACTCCAAAGCCTGCGAAAGTCCTAAGTTGCTTCCGAAGAACCACACGTCGTAGCTAAAGTTGTGGAGAGTGGGAACCAGGGTGTGATTGTGGTCGGGCATTCCTTGGGAGGACAAATCGCCGATCAAATGATTGTTAAACAGTGCATCAGAGTAAGGAGCGCTTCCCCCGACATTGAATGCAGCGGCATCCCCGCTCATGGCGGGCGACTTTACGCCCTGGGCCATCCAGAAAGAGATGCCGTCGCAGGGCGAAGGCGAGCAGTCAACAAAATTTGGCGGCCCCTGCCCGTACACGCCCCAGCCGCCGCTGCGCTGAACACTCGAGAATGTGTTTCCGCCTCCGCCGCCTCCATTTACCGTAATCGTAACCGGAGTGGTGGCGGCGCCTCCGCAGTTGTCCCACTCTTGCACGACTGTGTGGTACGTCCCAGGGTTGAGTCCCAGAGTGTGATTCATGCTGGCGCCGTTTACCACGTATGCCAGTTGAGAAGGCGCTGTATAGATTCCCATCGCCGAAACGCCTCGGGAACAGAACGTGGTCGCTGTAGCCGTGAAATTGACCGAGGAGCCGACCGTGCTGTCGTTCGCAGGGGAGGTTACGTGCACGCCTGATTGCCCGCTTCCACTGACCGTAACGGTAACCCTGGCCGTCGATGCTCCGCCGCAGTAATCCCAAGCTTCGACCACAGTGTTGTAGGTTCCCGGGCTGAGATTCAAATTTGTATTTAGAGAGGCGCCGTTGACTACATACGACAAAACTCCGGGGGCCGTGTAAATTCCCATGGAGGCAACGCCCTTGTCACACGAAGTCCAAGCCGAGGCGGCATAGGGAACCGATCCCTGGTGGGTCGAATTATTGGTGGGCATACTGACCGTCACACCAGCGAAGAGGGATGGAGCGCAAATAACCAGCAGGCACACGTTCAGCAATGGATACTTCGGCATACTACACTTCTCCAAATTAGGTTATTGGCTTGCGTTTCAGAACTGCTTGCGAAACTGCATCCCCTCGCGCGAGCGGGGCGCGTCAGGGCTTCGAACGTGGCTTGATTGCGGGTCTTGTTTAAACTGTTAAGATCTGCTCTCAGTTTTTCAGCCAGCTGAGGGCTTCGGCCCGAATCTGCTTCCCAAAACTTTCAAGACCATACCAGAATCACTGTATTCCTTCCAAGCAAAAACTATGAGTTCAAATACTCGGAAGTACTACGCTTTGGTAATCGCAGCCCCAGGACAGTGGGCCAGGACAACGAGTCCAGTAGTTCCGCCGGGCAACCCAACCGCATGAATTCAGCACTAACCGTGTGTTTGTGCGCCAAACCGACTGTATCACCGCGTCGGCCACTCGGTCTTAGAAGGAGTCAAGAGTGATAGACAGCGCTGAACTGAAGAAATGTGCTCATGAAAACTGCGGCTGTCCCGCAAAATCGGGCAGCCTGTACTGCAGCCTGCTTGCGAAAGCGGCAAGGGTTCCGAAGCGATATGCCGCTACGGACATAGGGAATGCATAGCCGCCGAAGGTGCTGCTTAGATTTGCGGCGTGAGGCAGCATTGCTCCCCAGACCAGGAAATCTGCGGCACACAACTAGGTTGGTACGTACGTCGACCATTCGTGCGGCTCAACTGGAGTCAAAATTTGGCGCCTACTAAGGAAGCTTCGGCCTCTAAATCACTGGTACTCATCGCCTTTGTGCTGGCGATCGCCGCACTATTTTTCGGCCGTGAGCTATTTATTCCTCTGGCGCTGGCCTTGGTCTTCAGTTTTCTCCTTACCCCACTCGTGTCCTTGCTGGAAAAGATACGGTTAAGACGGGTTCCGTCAGTCTTAGCCGTCCTCGTGTTATCTTTCACGCTGGCCGGAGCGGTGACTTGGGGAGTGGCTAGTCAGCTGGTTCAGATCATGGTCGAGCTGCCGGACTACAAGGCCAACCTCGATGCGAAAATTCAGTCACTCCGTAGGCCTAATAGCGGAAATCTCAGTAAAGCCACCACTACAGTCCAGGAATTAAATAAGGAACTAGCCGCGGTGCCGGGGCAGATTTCTTCGACTAAGCAAGACAAAGAACAAAGGACGACCCATCCCGTTCGCCCCGTACCTGTTCAAGTGGCAGAGCCTCCATCGAATTTTGTCCAAGATCTTCGCGCTTTACTCGGACCACTGGCCGGGCCCATTGAGACCGCAGCTATCGTCATCATTTTCACTTTATTCATGTTGGTCAAACGGGAGGACTTGCGTAATCGTGCAATCCGGCTCGCGGGACGAGGTCGGTTGAACGTGATGACTCAAGCTCTGGATGATGCCGGTCGTCGGCTCAGCCGTTATTTGGTGTTGCAATGCCTGGTCAACGCAAGTTACGGAACGGTTTTTGGTTTGGCACTCTACTATATCGGTATTCCCCACGCTCTTCTTTGGGGCGTTTTCGCAGGGGTACTGCGGTTTGTTCCCTACGTCGGTAGTCTTATCGCAACGGCCCTTCCCGTCGCCTTAGCGCTGGCTGTGTTTCCAGGGTGGCGTCATGCCGCACTGGCATTCGCGGCGTTCGCCGTTTTGGAGTTGACCGTTGGCAACTTCGTTGAGCCTTTGCTCTACGGCGCTCACACCGGCATCTCATCTCTCGCGATCTTGGTTGCGGCAGTCTTCTGGGCCACTATATGGGGACCGGTAGGGCTTATATTGTCGACTCCACTCACCGTATGTCTGATCGTGCTCGGCCGCCATGTTCCGCAATTGAGTTTTCTTGAAGTGCTGCTAGGCGACGAACCTGTGCTGCTGCCGGAGCAGTGCTTCTACCAGCGCCTGCTCGCCATGGATCAAGAAGAGGCTAGAGCCATAGCCGAGGCCTATTTAAAAGAGAACTCACTGGAGAGTTTGTATGAATCGATAATCCTTCCCGCTGTGAAATTGGCGGAACACGATCACCATGCAGATGATCTTGAGGACAGCTCAATAAGGTTCATGTTTCGCAGTGTCAAAGAACTGATTGAAGATCTCGGGGATGAATATGGAGGAGAACTCGCTCCCCACACTGCGGAAGACGGTCCTTATCGCAAGCGCTCTCACGTTGACGGCACTCTGCAGGGGAGTGATATCGCCTGCATTCCAGCCAGCAGCGGCGCTGACGAACTGGTGGCGGCGATGCTCGCCCAGTTATTGCGGCACGCCGGATTCCGCGCCCGCGAAATCAGAGCGGGCTTACCGGAAGCAATGTTGGCGGAGGTTTCCCAACGCGACTACGGAATTGCGTGCGTATCTTCCATCTCTCCCTTCGCCGTGAGCGAGGGTCGATCGGTTTGCCGAAGATTGAGGGCCATTTCTCCAGGTTTGCGAATTGTCATGGGTCTCTGGAGCTTCGATAGCGACACAGCTCGTCAACGCCTTGGCCCGACTTGCTCAGGACTGGTCTCCACAACTTTGTCCGATGTGCTCACCCAGATTCGACAGCTAGCCGATCCCACCGTGCCCGTAGAAAGTCTCTCCGAATCCTCCAGCCCTCAGAAGTTGTCCGCTTGATCCAAAGCCCTGACCTTTCTAACGTCCGGTTTGAGCGACGATTGAATGTCTCGGACTGAGTCTTTCAGAAGGATCAGGCGCGGGTCCTTCCTAGTCCTTCCTATAGCCCAGCTCTACCGCTATAATCGTTTCACAGCGATCCGCCAGGCGCTGATTTCCCGTTCGCCAACCAATTCAGGGAGCTGTATGAGCGAAAAACCCAGCACTACCTTGCCTGCCACTGTCGAAAAAATCATCAAGCCTGTTTTTCCCTCCGAACCTGAACGTGCCCAGATTGCAATACATGGGGCGGATCACCTCTATCGCGAAGTTCGAATCGAAAATACTCTTACGGATCAGAATGGCGAGAAAGTTCACCTCAAGCCTGGTGCCCAGGTGGAAGTTACCATTCAGGCCGACCCGGAAGCCACCACCGCCAAAGACTGAATGCGGGAAGAGCTCTGACCAGATGTGTCCCTTCCAATAGCAGGACCCAGCTCACGGTTTACCCTGCGAGCCACCTATTCCGGGTGGTTCAAGAAGCGCTCGCGAGTGCGCATCAACGATCGGGAGGATCCACGGCGACGGTGCGGATCGCCAAGTTCTTGGATCACGAATGCCCGCAGCACGTTGCTCACGGGCGATTTGCCGGTCGTCTAAACGAACGCCCGCTTAGTCCCTTCTTCCGGGAGCATCACGCAGCGGTGACGCTTCCGCGAACTTTCCCCGGCGTTCGATCTCCTCCGTCGAGCCTCAGTTCGCACAATTCCGTGATCAGATTTCCGGCCCAGCGATGGATGTTGTTTTCCCTTATGATCCTGCGCATGCGATGCACTCTCACCTGCTTTTCTTCGGGATCCATCTCCAATGCGACACGGATCGCTTCGGCAGTCTGGTCGATATCGTATGGATTCACCAGTAAAGCGTCGCGAAGTTCGCGAGCCGCTCCGGTGAACTGGCTGAGAATCAGCACTCCGCGTTCGTCGCGACGAGCCGCTAGAAACTCTTTTGCCACCAGATTCATGCCATCGTGCAGCGAGGTCACCAGGCAAAGATCCGCGGCGCGGTAGTAGCGTCCGATCTCCTCGTGGCTATGTTGCCGATTCAGGAACAAGATCGGTTTCCAGTTCCCCGACTGAAAACGCCAGTTGATTCTTTCGGCTTCGGCTTCTAGCTCTCCCATCAGGTCGTGGTAGCGTTTGATGTGGGTGCGACTCGGAGCGCCGATCTGCAAGAAAGTGAATTGCCCCTGGTACTTGGGATACTTTTCCAGAAATCGCTCGATCGCCCGGAACCGTTCATGAATGCCCTTGGTGTAATCCACCCGGTCCACGCCGACTCCCACGAACGCAGCTTCTACGCCTAAGGCATGCAGCAAACTCGAGCGTTCGAGATAGTCGGTGCCATAGCTATCGGCCTCGATCGGTTCATCGTCCCCCAAGTCGACGCTGATGGGGAACGGCCGTACGATGGTGCGGTGATTTTGACGCGACACTGAAAAGTGTTCCCAATCGACCCTTGATTCCACTACGCGGTCCACAGTCTGCAGAAAGTTGTTGCAATGCGATTGGACGTGAAATCCAATCAGATCTGCGCCGAGCAACCCATCAACAAGTTGGCGCTGCCAGGGGCAGATGCCGAAGGCTTCCGGATTGGGCCACGGAATATGCCAGAAAATGGCCACGCGCACGTCGGGCCTTTTTTCCTTCAGCATGCGTGGCAGCAAGGCAAAGTGATAATCCTGAACCAAAACCACAGGATTCGGCGTATCCGCGATTTCCTCAATCACCGCCGCTGCAAACTTGCGATTCACTTCCTGATAAAACTGCCAGTCTCGAGCGCGGAAGATGGGACGGGTATGAGCGATATGACAGAGCGGCCAAAGACCTTCGTTGGCAAAGCCGTAATAGTATCCTTCTTCTTCTTCTTTGCTTAGCCATACCCGCCGCAACGTGTAGCGAGGATTTTCTGGAGGGACGCGCAACCTGTCATGCGTGTCCACAACTTCATTGTCAGCGTTTCCACTGCCATGTGCGATCCATGTGCCGTCGCAGGCGGTAAGAACCGGCTCCAAAGCAGTAACCAATCCACTGGGTGGAACGTTCACTTCTAAGGACTTGCCGTTCCGCTGATGGATATAAGGCTCGCGGTTCGACACCACAAACAGCCGACCCCCGTGCAGGCGGGTCTGGATCTGAACTGCGAGCCGGTCCGCCGTCCACATCGATTCCCCGGCCTCCCGCAACCTGGCCTCATTCTCGGCGGCGCTTCTTGCCTGACTTAAGCTTTCCGCCATTGTGACCACCTCCCAGGCCAGTGGTTTGAACAGATCCAGGTCCGGCATCTGCTGGTGCGACGAGATCCTTCCCATGCGAAGAGCACGCATCCACTGAGCGGCTCGCGCGATAGGACCTGCAATGCTCCAGCGCACGATCAGCAAGGTGATGAGCACTATGAAGAAGACTTGAACCAGCACTCGGACGAATGCCTCGCGCCAGGTGCGCAGGTTTTGCGCATGAATATAGTTAACGTCGTGAACAATGGCCAGACCACCGATAACCTCATCCTGACGGTGCAGAGGCAAGGCAAAAATATGTATCCGATCGTCCCCGAGTCGGGCGAATGAGCCCTGCCCGTGATTTTGGCTCATGGCTTGGGTTACGTCAGCCGGAGTAGCATTCAGAATTTTTTGCAATTCGGCAGTGATTGCTACCACCTTGCCCTGCCGGTCGTAGACGGCGATCCCAACGAGGTGTTCCCGGTTTCCAAAGCGCTGTACTAATTTCTGCAGCCCCCGTTGAGAGCCGCTTTCCAGGGACTTCTCGACGTTGCCCGCGATGCTCTCGCTCAGCAGTTCGGCGCGCCGCTCCAGATCACTGCGAAGGAGACGTTTCTCCCTCAATACCTCATTGTATGAAAAACCCAACGATACCAAAGTGATGCCGACGATAAGAGAAACGATGAGCCGTACACTCAACAGGCGCATGCTTGGTCCTTTCGCCATGACCGGTTAGATGTATTTGTCATGGACTAGGAAAAACAAAGTCCCAGCGAAAGATACGAATCCTAAGTATAAGTCTCGTTTCCTTCAGTTCGCCGACGAATCGTAATAAGCAAAACAATTCGCCCACGAATCGTAATAATCAAAAGTGCCCGACGACATACGGGAATCTATGTAGATAGTGTAGATAGTAAGGATAAACTGGGGCTTCTGGGTATATCCCGATAGTGTCTTGCCGCAAATGAGTTTACGACCACAGCAGATGGGAAATCGTTCAAGATCGGTCAGTAGTTCTACAGTAAAAACCCTAGAGTCAAGCTACAGTTCTTCGTGTTATCAACACTATTCGGAGGGAGACTCCTCCCCCTTTGGTCGCACTCAACACAGATGATACCGGGTGCCTTGATTTCGGTTGTGGCAGCCTGTTTGGAAGCAGCTGTTGCGTCCAAATCTTGAGATTGTAATTTCTCGTTTAGCCATCATGCACGTTCAGGATATGAAAGCGCTAGGTAGACGTTGCCGAACTGCCTCTCATTGCAGGAGCTTCTATGAAAAAAAATAGCCGGGACACGGTTTCGACCGTTGCCAACGGCGGATTCGACGCAGGCGAGAATAACAATAAAACCAATGGCGATTCTGTGGCTGTTGCCCAGCCAACTGGCGGGGATCTCAGCGTGATTCTGGCTGGCCTGCAAACCATGCGGGATGGCGATTTTTCCGTGCGCCTTCCGGGCTCCTGGACCGGACTGGCTGGCAAGGTTGCCGACACCTTTAATTCCATCGTTGCCGCCAACCAACAAATGGCGCAGGAATTGAAGCGTGTGGGGCAGGTAGTAGGTAAGGAAGGAAGAACCCGCGAGCGCACTCGCTTCCATGAATCCAAAGGCGCATGGGGCGATATGGAAGTATCTATCAATACGCTGGTCGAAGATTTGCTTCGACCCACCGCCGCAGTGACCCGTGCTATCGCTGCTGTGGCGCAGGGAAATCTGACTCAAACGGTGCGCCTCGATGTGGACGGCCGTCCGCTGGAGGGCGAGTTTCTACGCTCCGCCAGCATTGTCAATACGATGATTCAACAGCTCGGCGTCTTCACCGCCGAGGTAACGCGCGTGGCGCGTGAAGTCGGTACGGACGGAAAACTTGGTGGTCAGGCGCAGGTCCCCGGTGTGGCTGGCACCTGGAAAGACCTGACGGACTCGGTCAACTCTATGGCAAGCAACCTCACTGGCCAAGTCCGAAACATCGCTGAAGTGGCAACCGCGGTGGCCAGCGGCGATCTCTCGCGCAAAATTACAGTCGATGTGCGTGGCGAAATTCTCCAGTTAAAAGAAGCCATCAACACGATGGTGGATCAGCTCCGCTCGTTCGCCTCCGAAGTGACACGCGTGGCTCGTGAAGTAGGTACAGACGGTAAGCTGGGCGGGCAGGCCGTTGTGGTGGGCGTGGCCGGAACCTGGAAGGATCTTACGGACTCCGTCAACGCAATGGCCGGTAACTTGACGGCTCAGGTCCGCAACATCGCTGAGGTGACTACAGCCGTGGCCCGCGGTGATTTGTCGCGCAAAATCACGGTCGACGTAAAGGGTGAAATTCTCGAACTCAAAGACACCATCAACACCATGGTGGATCAGCTCAACGCGTTCGCGGGAGAAGTCACTCGCGTGGCGCGCGAAGTCGGTACCGAAGGGAAACTGGGCGGGCAGGCGCAGGTGCCCGGAGTTGGCGGCACCTGGAAAGATCTCACGGACAACGTCAACTTCATGGCCAGCAATCTCACCGGTCAGGTGCGAAACATCGCTGAAGTAGCAACGGCCATCGCCAACGGTGATTTGTCGCGCAAGATCACGGTAGACGTTCGCGGCGAGATTTTGCAGCTGAAGGAAACGCTGAACACGATGGTGGATCAGCTCAACCGCTTCGCCGGCGAAGTAACTCGTGTGGCGCGCGAAGTTGGCACCGAAGGACGTCTGGGCGGACAGGCCAATGTGCCGGGCGTCGCCGGTACGTGGAAGGATCTGACTGACTCGGTCAACTCGATGGGAGGAAACCTCACCGGCCAGGTGCGCAATATCGCTGAAGTCACGACCGCCGTGGCGCGCGGCGACTTGTCGCGCAAGATCACCGTCGACGTGAAAGGTGAAATTCTCGAACTTAAGAACACCATCAACACAATGGTGGATCAGCTCAACGCGTTCGCCGGAGAAGTGACGCGCGTGGCCCGCGAGGTGGGTACCGAAGGCAAGCTCGGCGGACAGGCGCAAGTGCCGGGCGTCGCCGGAACGTGGAAGGATCTCACCGACAACGTTAACTTCATGGCCAGCAACCTTACCGGCCAGGTACGAAATATTGCGGAAGTTGCAACTGCCGTGGCTCGTGGCGACTTATCGCGCAAGATTACGGTCGACGTGAAGGGCGAAATTCTCGAACTCAAAGATACGCTGAATACGATGGTCGATCAGTTGCGCTCGTTTGCCTCCGAAGTGACGCGCGTAGCGCGCGAAGTCGGCACGGACGGCAAACTCGGCGGCCAGGCGCAAGTGCCCGGTGTCGGAGGCACGTGGAAAGATCTCACCGACTCCGTCAACTCGATGGCCAGCAACCTGACCGGCCAGGTCCGAAATATCGCCGAAGTTGCGACCGCCATCGCGAGCGGCGATCTTTCCAAGAAAATCACGGTCAATGTCAGCGGAGAAATCTTGCTACTCAAAGAAACTATCAACACGATGGTGGATCAGCTAAACGCCTTCGCTGGAGAAGTGACGCGTGTGGCCCGCGAAGTGGGCTCCGAAGGCCGCCTCGGTGGACAAGCCAATGTGCCCGGCGTCGCCGGAACTTGGAAAGATCTTACTGACTCCGTGAACTCCATGGCCGGAAACCTCACCGGTCAAGTTCGAAACATCGCTGAAGTGACAACGGCCGTCGCGCGAGGCGATTTGTCGCGCAAAATTACGGTCGACGTGAAAGGTGAAATTCTCGAACTCAAGAACACCATCAATACGATGGTGGATCAATTGAACGCGTTCGCCGGAGAAGTAACGCGCGTGGCCCGCGAAGTCGGTACCGACGGCAAGCTAGGCGGACAAGCGCAGGTACCGGGGGTCGCCGGAACGTGGAAGGATCTCACCGACAACGTCAACTTCATGGCCAGCAACCTCACGGGTCAGGTACGTAACATCGCGGAAGTCGCGACCGCTATTGCGAACGGTGACCTTTCGAAAAAAATCACGGTCGACGTGCGCGGCGAAATCCTGCAGCTTAAAGAGACGCTGAACACGATGGTCGAGCAGCTGCGCTCGTTCGCCGCCGAAGTCACGCGTGTCGCGCGCGAAGTGGGTAGCGAAGGCCGTCTAGGTGGACAGGCCAATGTCTCGGGTGTGGCCGGAACGTGGAAGGATCTTACTGACTCAGTGAACGCCATGGCTGGCAACCTCACAGGTCAGGTGCGCAATATCGCTGAAGTCACGACAGCTGTGGCTCGCGGCGACTTGTCGCGCAAAATCACGGTCGACGTGAAAGGCGAAATTCTCGAACTAAAAAACACCATTAACACGATGGTGGATCAGC
>OBLW0100000252.1_pt1 | contig 46104 bp, 40 predicted proteins | sample 1520161 | NCBI WGS metagenome assembly OBLW01 (sample SAMEA3539309, study PRJEB22396) | soil metagenome | biome: tundra; feature: field; material: soil | place: USA | collected 2010-05 | depth 0.15 m
GCCACGAATTCGCACGTTCCGCGTTCCCCCCTCAACCACTCCCCTGAACGGATACCGTGTGAAGGGCGACATGAACAAGCCCGCATGTCGCTCCGCACACGTGGCAAGGGCGACATGAACAAGCCCGCATGTCGCTCCGCGCACGTGTGAAGGGCGACATGAACAAGCCCGCATGTCGCTCCGCACACGTGCGAAGAGCGACATGAACGAGCCCGCATGTCGCTCCGCACACGTGTGAAGGGCGACATGAACAAGCCCGCATGTCGCTCCACACACGTGGCAAGGGCGACATGAACAAGCCCGCGTGTCGCTCCGCACACGTGTGAAGAGCGACATCGAGCCGTGGGTGACCTCGCCATAGCGCTCGAGCAAGGCGACATTCACCCTCTTGCTTGTCGCGCGGCGCGCGTGGGCCGTGCGACATGCCGCGGCCACACGGGCGGCGAGCACGAGGGCGAGTGTCGCTTTTGGCTCGCAAGCCACGGAATCGACGGCGCTTGTTCGCTCCTCGGGAGACGGGGTTCGCCGCGGCGATACCTGAAAGACAACCCTGACAGCGCGTCGGCGCGTCCTCCGGGTCCGCTCGACGTAGAGGCGAACGGTGGAGCCCACCGACCCTGGCAGAAAACCGCGGACCTTTGTCATGGCCGCTCGCTGCCGCCAGGCGCACAGTCATTGCCGAAAGGACGCGACCATGACTCTGAACGTTGGGATGCTGCTCTTCCCGCGGCTGACGCAGCTCGATCTCACGGGCCCCTTCGAGGTGATGCACCGGATCCCGGGCGCCAAGGTGCACCTCGTGTGGAAGGACCTCGAGCCGGTGCACGCCGACTCCGGCTTGGGCATCTTGCCGACGACGCGCATCGGCGACTGCCCGCCGCTCGACGTCGTGTTCGTGCCCGGCGGCGGAGGGACCGCCGATCTGCTCGCCGACGACCCCGTGCTCGACTTTCTCGCCGCGCGAGGCAAGTCCGCGAAGTACGTCACCTCCGTGTGCACAGGCTCCCTCGTGCTCGGAGCGGCCGGGCTCCTCGACGGCTAACGACGCGACGACCCACTGGGCGTACACCGACGTGCTCCCCCTGTTCGGGGCGCGCCCCGTGCGCAAGCGCGTGGTCGTCGATCGCAGCCGCATCACCGCCGGCGGCGTGACAGCCGGTATCGACTTCGGGCTCCGCATCGCCGCCGAGACGGCAGGCGAAGACGTCGCGAAGAGCATCCAGCTCGCGATCGAATACGACCCCGACCCGCCCTTTCGCAGCGGCCACCCCGACGTCGCCGACCCCACCCTCGTCGCCCGGACGCGCGCCGCCTTGTCGAAGACCCTCGAGCAACGCAAAGCGCTCGCTGAAAAGTGCGTCGCACGACGGCGCGGTCACTAGGAGAGGGAGACTGGCCGCAGAGCCGCAGAGAACGCCGAGGGGAGACGGGTCGAAGACTTCTCACGTGAGGCGAGATCGCGCCCAGGAACGCGTCAGCCACGGAACCCCGCCGCAGGTCAGAAGTCTTCGACCCCTCACTCAGCGCCCTCTGCGCCTCTGCGGCCAATCTCCCTCTCGAAGCGAGACGAAGCGTCACGAACCGAGCGCGAGCTCGTTGAGCGTCGTCTCCGGCAGCTGGTGCGTCTTGCCGATGCGCGCGTAGATGCGGTCGGCGAGGAAGCGCGCGTCCTCTGCGACGCCGGAGAAGCGTCCCGACCCCCACGTGTACTGCCAGGGCAGGCCGATGAAGTGTAGCCCTTCGACGGCCGTGATCCCGCGCGTGTGGCATGGGTAGCCTTTGCCGTCGAACACGGGGGTCTCGATCCAGCGGTAGTCGGCGCGGTAGCCGGTGCTCCAGATCACCGAGGTCACGCCGGCCTTCGCGAGGTCGAGCGTGCCCGCGCCCTCGCTCGGCTGCCAGACGGGCACGTAAGACGGCTCGGTGGGCGCGTCGATCCCCTGCCCCTCGATGTACTTGTCGACGGTGCGCTTGATGCTCTCGGAGACGGCGTCGGCGTTGTCGAGGTTCTGCTTCAGATCGGCGTTGAACTCGAGCACGCCGTCGTTCGCGCAGAGGAGGCGCCCGTAGAGATGCATCCCCTCCTTCGCGAACTTCCGGAGATCGATGTCGCGGCCGCCGTCGCGGCCGGTCACGTAGTGGTTGGCCTTCCCCCGAACGCGCTCTTGAAGCGGGTGTTCGTGGACGGGCATGCGGTAGTAGCCCATCGCGTCGAGCCATTCGACGACGTCCTTGCCGCGGTAGCGCCGCGCGGTGCGAGGCGCGCTGCCGACGCAGAGGTGCACGCGGCGGCCGGTGAGGTGCAAGTCTTCGGCGATCTGGCACCCCGACTGCCCGGTTCCCACCACGAGAACACCGCCCGGCGGCAGCGACGCGGCGTTGCGGAACTCGGACGAGTGAATCTGGACGAGGTCGGCTGGAATGCGCTCGGCGATGCGCGGTATCGAAGGGACCTGATAGCCGCCCACGGCGACGACCACGTGATCCGCGACGCAGGTGCCGAGCGTCGTCTCGAGCTCGAAGGCGCCGTCGGACCGCTTGCGAAGCGCCGTCACGGAAACGCCCTCGAACATCGGCGGCGCGAACGACGCGGCGTAGTCCTCGAGGTACCGGACGATATCGCTCTTCTTCATGAAGCCGAACGGTTCGGGGCCGCTGTACGGGTAGCCGGGGAGCGTGCACTGCCAGTTCGGCGTGACCAGGCAGAACGAGTCCCACCGCCGCTCGCGCCACTCGTGCCCGACGCGGTTCTTCTCGAAGACGACGTGGTCGACCCCGCGCTCCTTGAGGCAATGGCTCATGGCGAGCCCCGCCTGTCCGCCGCCGATCACCGCGACGCTCCTTCGAGGTCGCGGCATCTCGAAGCGGACGACGGTGACCGTCGATCCCGCGTCGTGGCGCTTCGACTCGGCCTCGATCTCGGCGAGCTGGTCCATCGCCGAGCTGCAGTAGGTCCCGAACTTCGCGCGCACGCGGTCGGACGCGACGTGCAGGAGCGTCCGCGCCCGCTCCACGAACGACGAGAGAGCGTAGCTCTTTCCGACCTCCAGGTGCTCCCGCACGACGAGCGACGGCGAGTAACACCGCTGCTCGTTGCCGTCGGACCACCGAACTACGAAATGCATCTCAGGCATGATGGACCTCATCGATTCGCGAGGCCCGAAGGCCCCGATAATGTTCCAGATGGAGCGCGGCGACGCGCGACCACGAGTGCGAGCGAGCGCGGAGCTCGCCGGCGTCGCCGCGCGAGCGCGAAGGCTTGCGGAGCGCCTCGACGATGCCGCGCGCGATGTCGGCGTCCGACTCCGGATCGACGAGAACGGCGCAGGACTCGTCGAGGAACTCGGTCAGGGGCGCGCGGCGTGACGCGATTACGGGCAGTCGCGCGGCGAGCCCTTCGAGCGCGGCGAGACCGAAGCCCTCGTGGAGCGACGGAAACGCGAGGACGCTCGCTAGGCGAAAGATCGCCGGGACGTCTTCGTCGTCGACGACGCCGAGCTCGGTGACCGAAGCGCGCAGGCTCATCGGGCTGGCGCAATGTTTCGCGAGCTCCTGATCGAACGCGGCGCGATAGGCGCCGTGGTCGAGGACCGTCGCGCCGCCGAGGATCCAGAGGCGCGCCGTCGGGTACTGCTCGCGCACCCTGGCGAAGGCGCGGAGGGTCCCCAGGGTGTTCTTGCGCTCCTCGACGCCGCCCACCGCGAGGATGACCGGGCCCGAGCCCGCGTACATCTTCTGCGTCCATGCGGCTAGACGCCGCGGATCGACGCGCGCGAAGCGCTCGACGTGGACGCCGTTGGTGACAGGCACGGCGCGGACCCCGAACTCGTGGAGCACGTCGCGCGCGCTCGCCTTGCTCACGGCGAGACAGAGCGAGGCGCCGAGAATCGACCGGCTCTGGCAGTCGGCGAGGTACTCGTCGCTGAACGCTTCGACGTGGTGAACCGTTCGCACCAGGGGAAAGGCGTGGGCGGGGCCGAGCCGCGCGCGCAGACGGTCGAGGCCGTTCGCCGTGAGGCAGTCCTCCGCGTGGTAGACGTCGTGCGCCGGGGCAAGCCGCGCGAGGTGATCGACCAGCTCGACGGCCCTCGTACGAACGAGCTCCGCCGTCGTGGAGGGCGTGGACGACGCGGGCACGAGGCACAGCCGCGCACGGAGAGGCCGGAAGAAGCCGCGGCGCTCCTTGTCGAGGGCATAGACGGTCACGTCGCACCCGGCGTCGTGGAGGGCGTCGGCGAGGTTCGCCGTGTGCACGACGCTCCCGCGCGGGACGGTCGAGTACGTGAAGAGGCCGATCGACAGGCTGGTCACGACGATCTCGGAGGGCCGAAGCCGGTGAAAGGTTGGCGGGCCAGGTCCCAGAGGAGCGACTCGTGGTCGCCGGAGGCGAGGCAAAGCTGCGACGACGCGTCGACACGGCCGACGCGCTCGCAAGCGATCCCGCGCTCGCGCAGGAGCGCGAGCACCCAGCCGGAGCTCTCGGGCGCCGCGGCGAAGACGAAGCCGTAGCTCGGGAAGGTCGCGAGCCAGGCGGCGAGGTCGACACCGGCAGGACGCGGCAGGCGATCGAGCTCCAGAACACCCCCGACGCCGGACGCTTCGAGCATCATCAACAGCGAGCCCGCGACGCCGGCGTTGCTCACGTCTTTGCACGCGTGGACCACGCCCGACGCGGCGAGGGTCCCGAGGGCGGCGAGGTCGTCGCGGAGGTCTCGCGACGCGCGGCCCTTCGAGGCATTCCAGAACGGGAAGTCGGCGTGGTAAGAGCCGCGGAGATCGATCCCGACCACGACGTCGTCTCCGGCGAGCGCGCCGAAGCTCGTCAGCAGGTGCTCGGCGCGCCCGAGGATCGCGACGGCGAGGGCGTTCGGTCCGCCCTCCGAGCGCGTCGTGTGGCCGCCGACGAGAGGCACGCCGTAGGCCCGGCAGCCGTCGCGGACACCGGCGAGGACCGCTTCGACGTCCGCCCCCCCCGCGTGGAAGTACACGTCGACGAGCGCGAGCGGGAACCCGCCCATCGCGGCCACGTCACTCACGTTGACCATCACCGCGCACCAGCCGGCAAAGTAGGGATCGCGCTCGAGGAAATTCGGGAGGATCCCCTCGGCCGCGAGGAGCAGATGACCGTCGCCGTCGGGAATCGCGGCCGTGTCGTCGCCGAGGAGAATACGCGCCTTTCCGCCGTCGCGTTCGCCGCGCTCGCGCCACCGCGAGACGGCGGCGGGCGCGGCCTCGAGGCTGCCGGCGACGCGGCCGATGTCTCGCTTCGAGCGGAACGCTGCCCCTCCGGCGAGGTGCGCGCACAGCGCGTCGAGCTTGGCGGGTGAGATGGCGGGCGTCACGCCGGGCCCCCGCCGTAGTGGGCGAGGTCCGCCTCCATGAGCGCGTGGGGAGCGCCGCACACTTCGACGGGCTCGAGCGCGCGCCAGAACAGGCGCTCGAAGAGGGGGACGTTCCGGACCTGCACGGTCGCGCGGAATCGCTGGCAACCGCGCCGGCATGCCGTCTCGACGGCGAGGCGAATCAACCCGGGCGCGATCGTGCGGTCGCCCCGGTGCGACGGGTGCGTCCCGAGCCTGCCCCCCCACCATTGACCTGGCGACGCCTCCCAGATGCGCACGACGCCGACGACGGCGTCCGGCATGCCGGAGACGTTCGACAGCGCGACGAGCGGCGTCGCGCGATCGTCGACCGCGTCCCCGTCGTCGGTATCGAACAGGTTCTGCTCTTTGCAGAAGATACGACGGCGAAGGTTTCGATACGCGCGGAGCTCCCACGCCTCGACGGCAGGCTTGAAGGTGAGGTGGTGCGAGCGGAACGGTTGAACGGGTTCCAGAATCATGCGGCGTCCTGCGGGGCTGGCGAAGCGAGGGAGGCCGGCGACGTCTGCGGCGACCGCGAGGCCTGAGCGCTCTCGTGCGACTTGAGCGTGGAGCACGCGCCGCAGCGACCGCAGCCCGCCTTGAGCGCCTCGCGGCTGAGCCCTCCCTGACGGACGATCGCGGCGACCCCGGCGAGGAGATCTTGCATGAACGCCGGCGCCGGCGGCGCGTGGCCTTCGAGCGGCGTTCCCGAGATGGGCACGAACGGCACGACGAACGGGTAGACGCCGAGGCCGACGAGCACGCGACTGATGGCGAGGATGTCGTCGCGTCCGTCGCCGAGACCCCCGAGGATGTACGTGCTGACCTGTCCGCGCCCGAACACCGCCACGGCGCGCTCGAACGCCGCCAGGTAGCGCGCGACGGGAACCTCGGCCTTGCCGGGCATGATCTTCCGGCGAACGGGCTCGGTCACGGCCTCGAGGTGCATCCCGAGCGACACGATCCCCGCGCCCTTCATGCGTTCGAACCAGACGTCGTCGTCGGGGGGCTCGCACTGCGCCTGGATGGGGAGGTCGACGCGCGCCGTGATGGCCGCGGCGGCCTCCGCGAGGACCCGCGCCCCGCGGTCGGACGTGCCGGGCGTGCCGGTCGTCATGACCATGTGCTTGACGCCGTCGAGGCGAACCGCGGCCTCCGCGACCTCGACGAGCTGCGCGGGCGTCTTGCGGGCGATCGTCCGCCCGGCCGCGAGCGACTGGCCGATCGCGCAGAACTGGCAGGCGGTGTCGCGGTCGATGTAGCGGACGCACTGCTGGAGGACCGTGGTCGCGAGCACGTCGGTCGCGTGGAGCTGCGCGATCTTCCAGTAGGGAATCCCCTCGGCGGTGGTCTCGCCGTAGAAGCGGGGCGGGGTCGGGAACGAGACGTCGCCGATGCGCTCGCCGTTCCGTTCGAGGACGCCGCGGCCCTGGCCCGACGCCCGGATCGCGTAGGGAGACGCCGCGGACGCGGCCGTGTGGATGGGCACCATCAGGGTCTCGCCCCCGAGGACGAGCGCCTTGTGATCCGAGGGGCCGGCGCCGCCGGCGCGAGACAATCCCGGTCCGTCGGCGCTGACCCAGCGCGCTCCGAGCGACTGGAGCTCGGTCATCAACGCGACGCCGTTGGCGTCGTCATGCGAGCGCCGGAGCATCGGCAGCGATGTCATCGCCATGGGAGACCTCCTCGTGAACGGGAACCGGACGGATCGTGGGTTTCGCTTGCCGGCGCTCGGCGGGCGTGGCCGGCGCGGCAAGCGTGGCCTGTGTGGCGTGCGTGGCCTGCGTGACCAGAGGTGTGTGGGTCGAACGGTCGATGACGAGGCTGAGGAGCTCGGGCCGGGCATAGTGCCCGACGCTGTCCATCATTCGCTTCCGCTTCGTGATGAGCGCCATGTCGAGCTCGGCGACGACCATGCCTTCGCCGTCGGTGAGCGGCGGCGCGAGAAGGTTTCCTTCGGGCGAGACGATCGCGGTGAAACACCCGCCGTTGAGCGCGGATTCGAGCTCCGTGCCCTTCGCGATCTGCGCGCGCTGCTCGGGCGTGAGGAAACCCGTCGCGTTGACGAAGAAGCAGCCCGACTCGAGCGCGTGGTGGCGAATCGTGACCTCGATCTGGTCGGCGAAGATCTGCCCGACCATGGAGCCGGGGAACATGCCGACGTGGATCTCCTCGCCATCGGCCATGAGCGCGTAGCGCGCGAGCGGGTTGTAGTGCTCCCAGCAAGCCAGCTGCCCGACGCGGCCCACGGCGGTGTCGGTCGCGCGGAGCCCGTCGCCCTGGCCTTGCCCCCAGACCATGCGCTCGTGATACGTGGGCGTGATCTTCCGGCGGCGCTGCACCAGGGTGCCGTCGGCGTCGAAGAGGAGCTGCGTATTGTAGAGGGTGCCGTGATCGCGCTCGTTGACGCCGAGCGCGACCACCACCCCACGCCGTCGCGCGGCTTCCGACACTGCGTCTACGGTGGGCCCGGGGACCGTGACGGCCTGCTCGTAGAGCTCGAGGTGAGGCTTGCCCATCACGGCCGCGGGCAGGATGAACGAGAAATATGGGTAATAAGGGACCACCGTCTCCGGGAAGACGACGAGTGACGCCCCGCGCGACGCGGCCTCGTCGATGGCGCGGCACACCTTCTCCGTCGTCCCCTCGCGACTGAAGAGCACGGGGCTGAGCTGCACGGCGGCGGCTCGAAATCTCGCCAGTTTCACGGCGGACCTCAGAGCGTCCAGGTGTTGATGATGAACGCGTTGTCGCGCTTGTGGAGGAGCATGATGTCGAGCACGTCCAGGGGGCTGATCGGGCGGATTCCCGGGATGAGCGAGGGCTCGCCGTGGCCGTAGAGGGCCTGCAGCGCGAATCGGCAGGCGTAGACTTTTCCGCCCTCGGCCATGAAGGCCCCGATCTTCTGATTGACCACCAGATGCCCGGGGAATGCCTCCGATCCAATTTTCGGGAATCCGCGCTGAACACCCAGAAGGACGCCGGGCCCGTAGAGGAGGACGCTGGTGTCGAAGCCTTTGCGCATCAAGCGCGTGGCCTGGAGAACGTTGACCAGGCCAATGGATCCTTCGAGGGCGACGGTGTGGAAGGTCACGAGCGCCTTCTCGCCCGGCTTCGCCTTGACGTCTTCGAAGACCTTCTCCTCGTAGTCGATGTAGAAGTCACCATCTTTGTGGGCGGGCTGCTGAACGGCGGGCATATTCGTCATCTCCTGTGGCAGGCGTTTGCGCCCCCCTACGCAAGGCGCGGACCAGGAGCGCTACGCCGCTCCGCCGCACGGACGGCGCGAGCGAAGATGTCGTCGACGTTTCTTGTTGGTAGCGGCCGAATGCACTGTTTCGAAAAAGTGGTCGCCGGAGTGAATGGATCGTTTCCAGTTGAAACATGCCACGAATTGCCACTTTTGCCGATCGCGAAATCTTGAGTTGGAGCGTTCGAAGTTTCGCGGTGATCACGAATCGTCGGGCTATGGTGCGGCGGTGTTCCTATCGGAATCGGGGACCACGGCCTTCGAGGCGCTCAAAGACCTCCTGCTCGAGATCGCGCAGGAGCGCGAGCTCGGGACCCTCTTGCCGCTCATCGTGCGCCGCGTCGCCGAGAGCTCCGAGAGCGTCGCGCTCGCTCGAATCTGGCTGCTCGGTCCCGGAGATTCGTGCGCGACTTGCCGCAACGCGCCCGTCTGCCCCTCGCACGAGCAGTGCCTGCACCTGGCCGCGAGCGCCATCCGGCCGCTCCACGGCTCGGTGACCGTCGACTCGCAGCTCCTCGGAGCTTTCCGCCGCATCCCCATCGGCGCCTTCAAGGTCGGTGCCGTCGTCGCCGAGCGCCGCGCCGTGATCGTGGCCGACGCCACGAGCGACCCGTATATCAAGCGCCCGGAATGGGTCCGCGAGGAGGGCATCCAGAGCTTCGGCGGTCAGCCGCTCCTCTATCGAGAGCACGTGCTGGGGGTGCTGGGCGTCTTTCTCCGGATGCGCCTCTCCCAGTCGGCGATCGACGTCCTCCGCGTGCTCGCCAACCACGCCGCGGCCGCCATCGCGAGCGCGCGGGCCTTCGAAGAGATCGCGCGCCTGCAGACGAGGCTGCAGCGCGAGAACGAATACCTGCGCGAGGTCGTCACCTCGCACGACGACTTCACGACCATCGTCGGTTCGAGCCCGGCCATCTATCACGTGAAGCGCCAGATCGACCTCGTGGCGCCGACCGACGCCACGGTCCTCGTCTCCGGCGAGTCGGGAACGGGAAAGGAGCTCGTGGCCGAGGCGATCCACCGGCGAAGCCGGCGGTCCGGGGAGACATTCATCCGCGTCAACTGCGCGGCCATCCCGCGCGAGCTCTACGAGAGCGAGTTCTTCGGGCACGCCAAGGGCGCCTTCTCCGGGGCGCTCCGCGATCGCGTCGGCCGCTTCGAAGCTGCGGAGGGCGGGACGCTCTTTCTCGACGAGGTCGGCGAGATCCCGATCGATCTCCAGGGAAAACTGCTCCGCGTGCTGCAAGAGGGGGCTTTCGAGCGGGTCGGCGAGACGCGGCAGCGCCAGGCCGACGTGCGCATCGTCGCCGCCACCAACCGGGAGCTCACGCGCGAGGTGGCCCAGGGCCGGTTCCGCCAGGACCTCTATTACCGATTGAACGTGTTCCCGATCGAGATGCCCGCCCTTCGCGAGCGGCGGGAAGACGTGGCGCTCATCGCCGTGCACCTGGTCGCCGAGATCTGTCGCCGCATGCACCGCGAAACGCTCGCTCTCGGGCCGGACGAACTGGCGGAGCTCGAGGGGTACGACTGGCCTGGCAACGTGCGGGAGCTGCGAAACGTGCTCGAGCGGGCCGTCATCAGCACCCCGCACAGCGCGTCGAGGTTGGCGCTCCCGCCCATCGGCGCCGTTCGCGAGGCGGCGTCCGGCGTTCGCAGCGACTCCTCGCTCAGGCAGCATCGCGCCAAGACCGTCGTGCCCGAGGCCGACGTGCGTCGCTTCGAGAAGGAGAACCTCCTCGCAGCGCTCGAGGCGACCGGCGGTCGCGTCTACGGCCGGGGGGGAGCCGCCGATTTGCTGGGCGTGAAGCCCACGACCCTGGCCTCTCGGCTGAAGAAGCTCGGCATCGCGACGCGCTCTTGAGACGCGGTGTTGAGGTGTGACCCTCGAGCGATCGGCTATCGTTCGCCGGCCCGCGCTCCCGTTTGCGCGGCGCCGCGCCGAAAAGACCATAAGCGACGCTCAGTGCGACGACGGAGTCCTCATGTCCAGCATCGGCATGCGGAATTCCGCCAATCGACCCGGGTGCCCGCCGGGCACGTCGTGCGCCACCGTACGAGGGACGTTCTAGAGCAGCAGGCGGTCGACCAGCGCGTCCCACGACGGGAGGCGGTTCTCGCGACGGTAGCGATCGAGGCGCTCGAAGAGATCGCGTCGCACCGGGACAGGCGCGGCTCCGGCGTAGTGGTCGTCGAGCGCGTCATGCCAGACTTGCGCGGGAATGGTGTACCGCGCCTCGGCGCTCCACGGCACCGCAGACGCGCAGAGCGCGCCCGTCGCGTCGCGGCGAAAGACCGTGCCGTTGAACAGAACGACGATGGGCGCACCGCCTTCGACGAGCGCGCGGAAGTACTTGGCGGTCGCGATGCACATGTCGAACGTGCACGGCACACGCACTTCGAAGCAGCCTTCGTGCTCGAACGGTGGGACGACCGCCGTGGCCTGGGTCCACAAGAGACGCTTCGCCGCGCGCCTGCTGATCGACGCATCGCCCGAGGGATCGGTCGGCGCGTCGGCTTCGCGGCGCGCAGCGGCGTCGATCTGGATCTGGCAGCGGAGGAGCGCCGAGTGAACGGGTTGCTCCGGGCGCGCGTTGACGACGCGCACGGCCAGCGCGATCTGCGGCGATACCGCGAAGGCGACGGGTGATGCACCCTCGATGCGAAAGATGAGATCATTCATGAGTTTCCCCCGCTTCTCGTGGCGCGCGGGCGAAACGCGGTAGCGTGTTCGCGAGCGCTGCGATCGACCTCGGGTCCATCAACAGACCCTTGAAAGGGGCTCTCCCGCGAGCATCGGCAACGCTCGCTCTCCCCCGTTGTTCGAACGGACGGCGACCGTCCCGGCCCGCGTGTCGACCACCTCGCCGACGAGCGCCGCATCTCGACCGCGCGGCAGCGCGCGCACGGCCGCGAGCACGCGCTCGGCGTCGGCGGCTGGAACGACGGCGACGATCGTTCCCGCGTTCGCGAGATACGCCGGATCGAGGCCGAGCATCTCGCACGCATTCGCGACCTCGGGCTGCACGGGGAGGTCGCGCTCCGTCACCACGATGCCGACCCGGGAAGCCGCAGCGATCTCGTTGAGGGTGGTGGCGAACCCGCCGCGCGTGGGGTCGCGCATGCACCGGGCGTCGGGGCACGCGTCGAGGATGGCGGCCGCCAGCTTGCCGACGGGCGCGACGTCGCTCTGGAGCACGGTCTCGAACGCGAGCCCCAGGCGCGCCGCGTGGATCGCGATGCCGTGGTCGCCGAGCGTGCCGGTCACGAGCACGCGGTCGCCGGGCCGAGCTGCGGCGACGGAGAGCGGGCGCCGCATACCCGGGTACGTCCCGAGGCCGGTGGTGGTGATGAACACCTGGTCGCCCTTGCCTCGTTCGACCACCTTCGTGTCACCCGCGACGAGCGACACGCCGGCCTCGTCGCACGCGGCGCGCATCGAGCGAGCGATTCGTTCGAGGTCGGCGACGAGCATCCCTTCTTCGATGACGAAGGCGGCCGTGATGAAGCGCGCGATCGCGCCGCCGCCGACGAGGTTGTTGACGGTGCCGCAGACGGCGAGGCGCCCGATGTCGCCCCCCGGAAAGAAGATCGGCTCGACGACGAACGCGTCGGTGGTCACCGCGACCCGCACCCCCGGTTCGAGGGTCAGCGTGGCTTGATCTTCGAGGGCGGCGAGGACGTCGTTGCGGAAGGCCGGAACGAAGACGCTCTCCACGAGCTCGGCAGAGAGGCGGCCCCCGCCCCCGTGCCCGAGGACGACGCGGTCGTGCCGCCCGATCGGCGCGGGACACGCGAAGGTGACGCTCATGGCGCGCCCTCGAAGGCGGCGGACCACGAGGGTACGATCCTCAGCTCGATACCGGCGTCTTCGTCGTCGATTCGCGTCGCTAACGACATCGTGCCCCCGTTCCCAGGCGGAAGGCACACGCTCGCGCCGCATCCCGCCCGGCTCGAAGAAAGCATGGCGGGTGGCCTTCGTAAAGATGCACTGACGACATCGCGCCCTCGAGCGAGCGGGCTGGGCGGCAGGTCAGTCCTCGATTCGGCCGCGCAGGCCGGAGATCCACTCGACGAACGCGGGCATCACGACCACGGCGGTGGTCAGGCACGCGACCTCTCCGAGCACGGCGAGGAGGCCGAAGAGAAACAACGCGCGGTTCTCCGCCAGGAGGAGCGACGAGTAGCCGATGATCGTCGTCAACGAGCAGAGGGTCACGGCGCCGCCCGTCGTCTGCACGGCGTCGACCATCGAGCCCGCGCCGTCGAGCTCCCACCGGCTGGCCACGTTCACCGCGTAGTCGACGCCGATCCCGAAGGTGATCGGGAACGCGATGAAATTGGCGAAGTTGATCCGGATGTTGAGCGTGATCGCGAGCGCGGCCAGCACGAGGACGCCGAGGACCAGCGAGCCGAGCACGAGGAGGGTGGCGAACCGGAAGCGCAACAGTGCGACGACGACGAGCACGACGCCGAAGAATGCCGTGGCGCTCGCGATCGCGCCGTCGCGGCGGACCGAGGCGAGGATGTCGGCCGAGAGGGCGTGGGAGCCGGCGAGCCGCCCGGGGCGATTGGGCGGCGAATTGACGGCCGCGGCCGCTCGCAAGCGCGCCACGAAATCGGCCAGCAGGTTCCCCTGCCAGAGCGCCTGACCGGGCCGCGGATAGACGAGCACGGTGCGCCCTACGGAACCGTCGCGCTCACGGAGGCCGGTGGTGAACGCAGGGGGGATCTCGGCGAGGGTCAACGGGTGCAACGGGCCGTTCCCGAGGAAGCGATCGACGGCACGCCGCTGGTCGTCCCTGATGGACGCGCGGATCTTGGGCGTGAGGTCTTCTCGGATCTGCTCGACCAGGCGGATCTTCGCGTCTTGCGCGACCGGGACCACGTCGTCGAGCGTCCGAACGCTCGCGATCATCCCTTCGAGCGGCGGCTGCTTCGAGGCGGTCGTCACCGCGTGACCGATCTCGCGCGCCTGGTCGACGCTGTCGGCGAGGATGACCGTGGGCGTCACGTACGTCCCGAAGAGGGCGTCCATTTTTCGGCCCCAGTACCCCTCGCCCTTCTGCCAGGTGTCGACGCGACGCAGCTTCGAGAAGTCGGTCTCGATCTGCCCCGGACCGAACGATCTCACCTGCCAGATCGCCGCCAGAGCCAGCACACCGGCCGTTGCGACGACGGCCGCCCGATGGCGGTGGACGAGCGCGACCGCGGTCTTCATCGGCGCGCGCCGGCGCGGAGGCATCTCCCCCGTGTCGAGCTTGGCGGCCAGAGGCGGCATGAGCAAGAACGCGAGGACCCATGACAGGACCATCCCGATCCCGCCGATGAGCCCGAACTGGCGGAACCCGCGGAAGTCCGTCAGCGCGAGCGACGCGTACGACACCCCCGCCGCGAGCGCCGCCGAGAGGGTCCCGGTGTGCGCGCCCCAGACGCCGAACTCGAGCGCGTCTCGGACGTCTCCCCCGGCGCGCCGCTCGTCGACGTAGCGAGCGAGCAGCACGATGCCGAAGTTGATCCCGTTGCCCACGATGATGGACCCGAGGAACGCCGTGTTCGAGTTGAGCTCGGTGACCCCGATGAAAGGCAACGACGCGATCGCGAAGGTGAAGACGGTCGCGAGGAGCAGCGGCGGCAGGAGCACGACGACGCTCTTCCACCAGCCGTAGTAGAGGACGATGACCGCCACGACGAGCACGACCACGACCACGCTCGACACCGAGAGGTCGGTCACGAGGGCGCTGGTCTCTTCGACGTTGATGGCGACGTCACCGGTGAACCCGACGCGCAGGCCGGGCGCGTAGCTGTCGGGTCCGAGGGCCGCGAGGTCGGCCTGGACGCGGTCGAGCAGGTCCTTCGCGTGCCCGCGGCCGGTGCTGAACTCGCCCACCTCGATGAGGATGAGCGCCACGTGCAGCGCCTTGCTCGCGTAGCGGTCGTCGTCGAAGTGACCGGACCCGCGCGCGCGCTCGTCGTACTTCTTCTGGATGTCGTCGAACCCGAGCGGCGGGGCGGTCTGGTCGTCGTCGAGCAGGACGCCGGTCTCTTTCGAGGCCTCCCAGTCGCGCCGGGCCTCGATGCGGGTTCGCACCGCCTCGAGGTCCGCGAGGTCCATGTAGAGAGGCGCGTGGTCTTCGACGAACTTGCGCTCGGGCGCGTCGCCGGTGCGCACGGACTGCGCGAGCTCGGGCGGATACCCGCGAACGCGCGCGGCGAGATCGTCGAGCAGCCTCTCGGCGGCCGGCAGGTTGGCGTCGGTGTTGCTGTCGACGACCACCCCGAGGTGCTGGAGACCCGGGAGCCGAGCCCGAAGCTCGTTTATCGCGAGCACGCTGGGCGCGCTGCGCGGCAAGAGCTGCTCGATCTCGCTCCGCAGATGGGCGTAGAGCTGCGCCGTGCGCCACGTCGCGGGGATGGCCAAGACGAGCGAGCCGATCCAGAGCCACGTGCCCCACCGCAGCACCCAATCGACGTAGGCCCGCGACCGCGGGCCCGGGTGGCCGCCCGCCGTGGCCGGCGAACGCGGCGAACCCGGTGAATTCAAGGGAGGACCCGGGCGTAGCGGAGGCCGGCCATGACCAGGGCGCCGAAGACCCCGGCGGCCACGTCATCCATCACGATCCCCCACCCGCCCGGGAGCTTCTCGAGGCGGCGCGCAGGCCAGGGCTTGGTGACGTCGAACAGGCGAAACAGGACGAAGCCGACGACGACCGCCCGCCAGGAAACATCGGCCATGGGTACCATCGTTACGAGGATGCCCGCGACTTCGTCGACGACGACGATCTGCGGGTCGTGGGCGCCCAGGTCGCGCGCGACGATCGAGGCCGCCCAGATCCCGATGGCGGTGACCCCGATGGCGGCGACGACGACCCCGGTACGCCCGCCTTGCGCAGCCAGCAGATAGAGCGGGATCGCTCCGAGGGACCCCATCGTGCCGGGCGCCTTCGGGACCCAGCCACACCCGAACCAGGTGGCGATGAGCCAGGCGGGCCGTAGCGCGCGTTCTTTCGTCAAGGGGTCACCTCTTGGAGCGCTAGTGCGTCAGGCTCCGGCGGGTCTCCGGGCCGGACAGGTCGGCCGCCCGCGCCGCGCGCAGACGCGTATACACGGTGACGACGCCGAAGACGACGGTGCAGTACACGATGCCCGCGACCGCATCGAGCACCCAGTGGTGGTCGAGATAGACCGCCGAGAAGGCCATGAGGCAAAAGAAGGCCAGGCTCCCCGCGCGCCCGATGAGGGGGAAGCTCGCCCACCCGTAGAGAACGACGATGAGGGCGTAGGCCACATGGAGGCTCGGCATCGCGCCGAACACATCGCTGGCGCGGCCATACATGCCGGCGAAGTACTGCACACCGAGCCACGCGTCGACGCGGGCGAGGTTCGGTCCCTCGCTGGCGTGTGCGGCGAGGTCGACCACGCAGCCGTGGGTGTGGAAGTACCACGGCGGGGCCGCCGGATAGACGTGATAGGTCACGAACCCCGCCACGTTGAGGGCCAGAAAGCTCCACGTGAAGCGCTGCATGGCCGCGTAGTCCTTGACGTAGAGCCACACGGCGCAGCCGAAGCACACGAAGATGAACGTCCCGTAGGGGATGGCGCAGATGCGATCGAGCGTCGGCGTCGCGTGTGCCTGGAACCAATCGTGCACCGTGGCGGGCGCACCGTTCATCGTGATGCCGAAGAGCGCGATCTCGTGCGCTCGGAGGTCGCACAGGTGAACCCGCTCGGGGGTGACGCCGACGTTCTCGATCACCTTCATGGTGTCGTACACGAGGCCAACCAGGCCGAGCGGATACACGCCGAGAAAGAGCTTCTTCGTGCGCGGTCCGACCGCGAAGAGGCCTAGCGCAGCAGCCAGCACCGCGAGGTTCTCCCAGTGGAACAGGTGCCGCGACAGCGCCCACGCGCCGTGGATGACGAACGGAACCGGAGCCAGGATCGAGAGCCCAGGCCAGAGCGCGCGAAGGTGTCGTACGAAGCGGGTCAGCGCGGTCACGCGCCGCCTGCGGGCCTGTCTCCCCGATCCCCCCAGCCGCCGTCGCGCCTGAAGAGATCGAACACCTCGCGCAGGATCGCGATGCCGTTCATGGCGGTGGCGCGGTCGATCGTGAGCGCCGGCTGGATGCGAAAGCTGGGCGCATAGGCCATTGTCAAGAGCCCGCGCTTCACGCACTCGTCGAAGATGCGGCGGGTCACGGCGCGCGACAGCGGTTCTTTCGTCTTCTTGTCCCGCACGAGCTCGAGGCCGATGAGGAGCCCGCGGCCGTGCACCTCGCCGACGAACGGGTAGTCGTCGACGAAGGGGCGCAGCGCGTCGATCATCGCGGCGCCGACGACGCGCGCGTTGTCGACGAGGTGGTCCTCTTCGATCGCGCGAAGAGCGGCCGCTCCCGCAGCGGCGCCCAGCGGGTTCCCCCCGTAGCTCGATGACGAGCCGCTCTGGACGCTCCAGGGCTTCGCGCTCGCGATGTCGTCGCGCGTGACGAGACCGGAGAGAGGGAACCCGCCGCCGAAGGCCTTGCCGATGGTCACGATGTCCGGCGACGTCCCCGAGTGCTGAACGCCCCACCACGTGCCGGTGCGTCCGAAGCCGGTGATCATCTCGTCGGCGATGAGGAGCGCGTCGAACTCCTTCGCGACGGCATGGACGGCGGGGAGGAAGTCGTCGGGCGGGATCACGTTGCCCGCCGTTCCCTGCATCGGTTCGATGATGAACGCCGCGATCGCGCCCGCGCCGGCCATCTTCAGCTGCTTTCGCGCGAGGTCGACGCACCCGAGCCCGCACGACGGGTACGTCGAGCCGATGGGACAGCGGTAACAGTCCGCGTACGGAACGAGATGCGAGCCCGAGACCGTGGGCCCGAGGCCCTCTTTGAAGGAGGAGCCGATGAGGCTGAGGGCGCCCATGGTCTTGCCGTGGAAGCCGCCCCAGAAGGACACGAACTCGTACTTCTTCGTATGGCTCTTCGCGAGGCGAAGGGCGCTCTCGACGGCCTCGGCGCCGCCCGAGTAGAGCTGCACGCGGTGGAGCTCGGGCGCCGGGCGGTGCGCCGCCAGGCGTTCGACCAGCTCGACCCGGGCCTCGCTCGTGAACGACCCGACGTGGGCGCGCGCGACCTGCCGCTGGATCGCGTCGACGACGGCTGGGTGGGCGTGCCCGAGGGCGTTGACCCCGATGCCCCCGATGAAGTCGAGGAAGGTGTTCCCGTCGACGTCGGTCACGGCGCTGCCCTCGGCGTGGTCGACGACCAGACCGGCCATGAGGGCGTACCCCTGCAGGCCCGGCGCGATGTGCGCGTCTTCACGGGCGCGCAGCGCTGCGCTCTTCGGGCCCGGGACGACCGTCCTGAGGTGCACCTTCTGGTCGACCGGACTTCGCTCGCTCGCGCCCGACGCGCTTTTCATCTCGCTCTGCCCTCGCGGAAGACGAACTCACGCTGCATGGGATAGTTCCACAGGAGGCTCACGACGATCGACACGAGAGCACGGGCTACGATGTACTGGATGTGAGCGCGGTCGTGAACGACATGTTCGCCCAGGGCGTTCCACCCTGCGCCGGCCGCCGAGACGAGGGCATAGCGCGCGGCCTGACCGCCCAGCCGGCCCGACTGATGCCGGAAAATCCACGTGCGGCCGAGCGAAAAATTCGCGATTCCGCCGAGCGCGGCGCCGAGGGCCGTGGCTCGCACCGCCGAGATCCCGAGGAGCTCGACGAACGCGATCATCGTCCCGAAGTCGACGGCGGTGGCGACGAGAGAGCCGATCTGATGCCGGCCCAGCGTCCGCCACGCGGCGCCCCCCAGGACGCGGACGGCTGCGCCGCCGCTGGACGGTGCGGCGCGCACGCTCGGAGGAGCGCCGTCGGGCGGGCTGTCAGCGAAGCGCGTCGCCGGCGGCGGCATGACCCTCCCTCGCGAGGGCGCTCGTCTCGCTCGACGTCTGGGTGCGGGACGCCTCGGGCTTGCGCAAAAGGGTCGGCCGGCGAACAGCCGCCGCGGTCACGCGGAGCCGGCGCACCGCGGACACGTTCCCGACGGTGGCAACGAGCGCCAGAACGCCGAGGAGAGGCAGGCGCGCGAGCCACGAAGGCAAGCCCGTGCGCGCGCAGACCGCGGCGACGATCGGCACGAGAGCCACACCGACGACCAGGTAGACGGCGCGCTCTTGCCGGCGCATCGAGCCACGCGGCGGCGGCACCTGCAGCGCCTCGGCCTTCGCGGTCGAGTAGCTGACCATGATGGCGCCGGCCGTGGCCGCGAGAGTGAGGAGGATCGCGATCGGGTCGAAGCGCTCGTGGAAGGCGATGCCGCCGAAGAAGAAGAGCTCTGCGTAGCGATCGACGGCGGCGTCGAGCACTTCCCCGGCGTCACTGGCGGTCCCGGTCTCGCGCGCGACCATCCCGTCGAGCGCATCGCACGCCGACGACACGAGGCTGAGCACGGCGCCGACACCGAACGCCCCCAGGGCGAGCGAGACGCCCGCGAGCGCGGCGAAGGCGAACGACGCCATCGAGACCGCGTTCGCCGTGAGACCGACGGCGATGCAGGCGCGCGCTGCGGGCCGCATCGCCCAGTAGCCCATCTCCATGGCGCCCTTGCCGAGCAAGACGGAGCTGCCGGCGCGCTCGATGCGAGCGTCCCTGGCGTGGCCGACCCGCGCCACGCGCTCGGCATAGGCCACCGCCACCGCGAGCGTGCTCACGGCGAGGGCCAGGGAGAAGGCGAGATCGATCACGCCAGGTTCCCACCCCTCGCGGCGATGCCGGTCAGGCCCGGAGAGAGCGATCGCTCGATCGAGCGATCGCGCGCAGACGCGTAGGCCGTGGAGATGAGCTCCATGCAGCGGACGCTGGCTTCCGCCTCCTTGCCGAAGAAGTCGCCTTCGGCAATCGCGGTCGCGAACTGATTGAAGAGCGACCGGAACCAGCCGACGTGGCTGGCGTCCATCCACTCGGACGCGACCTTCTGCTTGGTCACCTCCCAGGCGGCCGGGCCGTTGACGCCGCCGCTCATCGCCGCGACTTCCACGTCGTCGTCTTCGACCCGGATCGCCCCCCGGTCGCCGTGAATCGTGTAGATGACCTTGCGTACGCCGGCAGTCCACGAGAGATGAGCCGTGGCCGTGCCGCTCGGGAAGGTGAGCGCGCACGAGAAGTTGTCTTCGGTGTCGAACGTGCCCTGCGCCGACATCTTCGCGCTGATGGCCGTCGGGAACTCGCCGAACCAATCGAACGCCAGGTAAAAGGTGTGGCTCCCGTGGTCCATGGCGATGCCGCCACCGGAGTACCGGTTCTCGCGTCGCCAGTCGCGACGCCACTCGTCGACGCCTTTGGCGTGCGTGTTCCGGAACGTCTGGAGGGTGACGAGCTGCACCGAGCCGATGCGCCCCGAGTCGAGGACTTGCCGCACGGCCTTGATGACCGGCGCGTGCTTGTAGTTGTGGCAAGGAAAGAGCACGCGCCGCACTTCGCGCGCGTGGATCGCCATCGCGCGCGCCTCGGATCCGCTCGTTGACAGCGGCTTCTCGCAGAGCACGTGAAGCCCCCGCGACAGCGCGTCGAGCGCGATGCGTGCATGATCGCATGGCGGCGTGGTCACGTCGACGAAGTCGATTCGACCGCGCTCGGCGTCGAGCAGCTGCTCGTGCGTCTCGTAGACGCGAACGCGCTCACCGCTCGAGGGCACGATCGTGCGCCGCGCCTTCTCGCGCCGCGCCTCGCAGGTGTCGGCCACGGCCACGATATCGAACTGGGTCGGCCCGGGCAGCGCGTACGCGGGCAAGTGCCCGCGCTCGCTGATGAACCCGAAGCCGACGATCGCGCCACGCAGGGTCTTTGGAGGAGTCGGACTCTTAGTCATAGTACTCGGTGCCCAGGTGCGAGATGGGTTCCTCACCCATCATCCAGCGAAGCGTATTCTTTAGCTTCATGAGCTGGATGAAGAGGTCGTGCTCGGGATAAAGGTTCGGAGCCGTCATCGGGCTCTTGAAGTAGAAACTGAGCCACTCCTGCGTCCCCTGGAGGTCCGCGCGTTGCGCGAGGTCGAGCATCAGCGCGAGGTCGAGAACGACCGGCGCCGCCAGGATCGAGTCGCGACAGAGGAAGTTGACCTTGATCTGCATCGGGTAGCCGAGCCACCCGAAGACGTCGATGTTGTCCCAGCCCTCTTTCTGGTCGCCGCGGGGCTTGTAGTAATCGATGCGAACCTTGTGAACGAAATCTCCGTAGAGCTCCTTGTAGATGTCGGGCTGCAGAATGTGCTCGAGGACCCCGAGCTTCGAGACCTCCTTCGACCTGAAGCTGTCGGGGTCTTCGAGGACCTCGCCGTCGCGGTTTCCGAGGATGTTGGTGCTGTACCAGCCTGCGAGGCCGAGCATCCGCGCCTTGAAACCGGGGGCGAGGATGGTCTTCATCAAGGTCTGGCCGGTCTTGAAGTCTTTGCCGGCGATGGGGACGCGTAGCTCGCGCGCGAGATCCCACACGGCCGGGAAGTCGACGCACAGGTTCGGCGCGCCGTTCGCGAAAGGGACGCGCTCCTTGATGCACGCCCAGGCATAAATCTGCGCGTTGGAGATCATCGGGTCGTCTTTGAGAAGGCCCTCTTCGAAGGACTGCACTGTGGCGTGCACGGCCGTGGGCGTGAGGTATGCCTCCGTGGAGCCACACCACACTGCGACTAGACGGTCACACCCCCGATCTCGCTTGAACGTCCGGATGTCGTCGCGGACCTGCTCCACCATGTCTGCCTTGGTACGCGCGACCTTCATGTGAGTTCCGTGAAGACGCTTCACGTACCCGGGATAAAACACGCCCTTCATGGGGTGAATCGCTTCGAGCTCGTCACGAACCTCGGCGATGTGGTGGCCTTCGAGCACCTTGGCATGCTCCGCGGCCTCGAACGCGGTGTCCGGGAAGATGTCCCAACCGCCGAACTCGAGCTTCGACAGGCTTGCCAGGGGGACGAAGTCTGCGATCTTGGGCACTCGCTTGTCGGTCCGGCGGCCGAGGCGAATCGTTCCCATTTGCGTCAGCGAGCCTACGGGGACCCCTTTGCCCTTTCGCGCGAGGAGAACGCCGGCGATCGTCGTGGTCGCGACGGCACCCATGCCGGGGAGGAGGACGCCGAGTTTGCCTTCGGCGGGGCGGATCGAGGTCGGTTGTTTCATTTAGATTTCCCAGTTGGGTTCGATTCCACGGCCCTGATGCAGGTTGCGCACCCGCGAATGTTCGCCCCGGCGGCCGGGTGCATGCTCGGTCCGTGCCCTGGGGACCCGCCGGTCGATTGGGTCAAGTAGACCGCCAGGGACGGGGATTCCAGCCGCGCTCCTGCGCTCGAGAGAAGGCGAGAACGCGGGTTCGCACCGCGCTCTCGGTTCGCGGTGCGAGCGGCCCGCGAGCCAAGCGCGGCGGCGAGGTCGAGTCGCCCGTGGCGCTCAGGGCGTAGGACCGCGGCGTATGGGGCGGCTCGGGTCCTCGCCCCACTCGTTCCACGAGCCGTCGTACACCGCGGCGTCGTTACGCCCGAGGATGCGTAGTGCGTTGAGCGGAACGGTGCATGACACGCCCCCATTACAATAAACGATGATTTCGCGCGGAAGAGCTGCCACGTCAATGCCGGAATCCAGGAACACACGAACAAGCTCCCCGGAGGGAAGGAACTGACCGGTCGCAGGGTCGACCAGGCGCGCGTACGGCACGTTCAGCGCGCCCGGGATGTGCCCGGCGCGAGAGGCGGCACTCATGTTGCCGGCGTACTGGTCCGACGGACGCGCGTCGATGAGCACCACGTCGTCTCGACCGAGCACGCGTTCGACTTCGTCGGCCGTGCGCCGAAGGGCGTGCATCGGCCGCGCATGAAACGCGCCTTGACCGCGAGGCTCGGAGGGTGACCGCGCCGCGCCGGTCGAGGGAGCGTCCGCCGCACTCTCGGTCGGGCGCCCCTCGGCGATCCAGCGGGACCAGCCGCCGTCGAGGACCCGCACGGCGTCGTGGCCGTAGTAGCGAAGGGCCCACGCGAGGCGCCCGGCGAAGATGTGATCGTAGTCGTCGTAGGCGACGACCAGCGTTCCATCGCCTACGCCGAGCGCCGTCATCGTGGCCGCGAACGCCTCGGGCGGGGCCACCTGCATCGGGACCGGGTCGGCGGGATCGATGATGTCGACGGTCCAGTCGACGAACCGGGCGCCCGGGACGTGGGCGGCGTCGTAGTCGGCCCGCTTGGCGAGGTAACGGGGCTTGTTGCCGGGGGGCAGGACCTTGCCTCGCACGTCGACGACGCGGACGCCCGGATCCTGGAGCCGGGCGGCGAGCCACTCGGTAGAGACGAGCACCAGGCCCGCGTCGCCAGCCTTCTCGGTGGCGCCGACGCCGACAGCCCCGGCCGTCACGGCGCGTGCTTTTCGATCATCGCGGCGAGACGGGGTACCGCGGCTTCGACGTTCTTCTTCGCGCTGCTCCGGAGCTTGTCGTACGTGCCCTTGACCATGCCGCTCTTCGAACGCTTCGCCTTCTCGTCGGTGATGGAGAGCAGGGCGTCGGCGACGCGCCCGGAGTTCGCGGTCAAGTACTCGCGGACGCCTCCGCCGGCAGTCTTCGCCTCCTGGTAGAGCGGGTCGAGCGCCTTCGCGAACTCCGGCAGCAGGTCCGTCACGACCTGACGCACGAACCCCGGCTTGATGCCCTGTACCGTCCTGTACCCGGCCTTGATCGCGAGCCCGGTGAACCCCCCCTTGTCGGCCACCTCGGCATCGATCAGCGCGAGGCAGTCGTCCGTTACGACGCTTTTTTTGGAATCGGAGGTGAGGGCTTCAGTGAGGTTGGGCATCGTGGCGGGCGGTCCTTTCCGAACCCGCGGCTTAGCACACATTCCACGGCGGCTTCACCGACCCTTGACACGCGACGGGGCTGCGCGCCGGGGTCCCCTGCGGACGGGCCTGGTTGACACCGTGCGTCATTAGGGGGACACCGGGCATCGGGGGCGGCTGACCGACGGATCGAATCACCCGAGGGCCACGCGATGGCGGCGAAGTCGAAGAAAGCGCTGAGCATCCAGGCCCCCGAGGGCCGCGCCGCAGCGAGCGCGACCCCGCCGACGAACGGCACGGTGGTCCACAACGGCGTTTCGCGCGCGCGCGAACGCATCGCCATCGTCGGCGGATTGAGGACGCCGTTCGCCCAGCGCTCCACGGCGTTCCGCGACATGAGTGCCCTCGACCTCGGGCGCCTCGTAGTGCGCGAGTTGCTCGCTCGCGCGGAGCTCGATCCCGCCGAGGTCGACCTCCTGGTCTACGGGCAAGTCGTGCCGAGCCTCGAGGCGCCGAACATCGCGCGCGAAGTCGTGCTCGGAACCGGGATGCCGAGGGACGTGCAGGCGTTCAGCGTGAGCCGCGCGTGCGCCACGAGCTTCCAGGCCATGACGAGCGCCGCCGAGGCGATGCTCGCCGGTCAATGCGCAGTCGCGGTGATTGGCGGCGCAGACAGCGAGAGCGATGCCCCTCTCGTCGCAAGCAAGGCGCTGGCCCGTGCTCTGCGCGAGGCGGCCCGAGCCCACACGTTGAGCCAGAAGGTGCGCGCGTTCGCCGGTCTCTCGCCTCGCGACTTGCTTCGCGCTCGTTCGCCCGGACGGAGCTCGGCCTCGGAGAAGCGATCGGAGAGGTCGACATGGATCGCTTCAACGTCCACGTCGGCTCGATCGCGGTGGGGCACCCGTCGGCGGCGACCGGGGCGCGCATCGTGACCACGGTGCTCCACGAGCTCCGGCGGCGCGGTGGCGGCCTCGGGCTCGCCACGGGGTCCGCCGCAGGCGGGCTGGGCGCCGCCGTCGTGCTCGAGGTTGCGTCATGACCGCGGCGGCCGAACTCGGTCGCTTCGAGCGCCCTCCCGAGGCCGTTCTCTCGATCGACGCGCGGGGCGACGGCGTCGCGGTCGTGACGCTCGACGACGCGCGTGCCGTCGATAACGCGATCACGCCCGCGTTGCAGGCGCAGCTCCTCGACGCGATCACCCGTATCGAAGACGACGCGAGGATCTCCGCGATCGTCCTCGCGAGCGGAAAACCAGGCGGGTTCGTGGTCGGAATGGATCCCTCGTTCGTCACGTCGATCAAGTTCGCGAGCGACGCCGAGCGCGTCGCCATCGAGCTCGGGAACGCATTTGCCAGGCTCGAGGCCGTGCGCAAGCCCCTGGTCGCCGCGGTGCATGGCGCCGCCCTGGGCGCCGGCTTCGGGCTGGCTCTCGCTTGCCATGCGATCGTGGCGAGCGATGACGTCGCGACGCAGTTCGGCCTGCCCGAGGTTCACCTGGGAATGGTGTCGCCAGGGAACGCCGCCCTCCGCGTCGCGAGCCGCGCGGGGCTCCGGGCCGCGATCGACATCTCTTCGAACGGGTCGTCGCTCGACGCCGGCGAGGCGCGGCGGCTCGAGTTGGTCGACGAAGTATGTCCGCTGGCCATCTTGCTCGACGCGGCGATCCGTCACGCGAAAGCCCTCGTCGGCCGCGTGCCGCGCGTTCGCGACCAGCGGGCGGGATTCGACGTCGTGGCGCTCGAGAGGAACGTCATCGGACGGGCGTTTCTCTTCCGGCGGGCTCGGGCGCGAGCCGTGGCCGCATCGACCGAAGAGCGGCGCGGTCACTCGGCGGGGCCTCTCGCGGTCGATGTGCTCCAGCGCTACGGCGAGAGGGGGTTCGACGAGGCCGCCCGCCTCGAGGCCCGGACGTTCGGCGATCTCGTGGTCACGGCGACGGCGCACCGGCTCGTAGAGTTCGCCGTCACGCGGGCGGCGCTGGATCGCGAAGCCAGCGCGGGGGCGGGGGCGCGGCCCGCGCGGCAGGTCGTCGTGATCGGCGGCGGGGCGATGGGCGCGAGCGTCGCGTACCTCACGGCGGCGGCTGGAATCGCCGTGAGGCTGAAGGAGCGCGACGACGACGCGCTCGGGCGCGCGCTCCGGGCCGTGCGGGCGCGCCTCGACGCGCGCGTGAGAATCGACGGGCGCCAGGGCGCGCGCGAACGCGAAGGAGACGTCAGACGTGTGCGCGCCCGCGAGCGCAGCCGTGAAGACCTGTTCGGCCGCATCGCGGGCCCGAGCGACTGCTCCGGCCTTCGGAACGCCGATGCCGTCATCGAAGCGGTTTCCGAAGACCTCGCGGCGAAGCAAGAGGTCTTGCGCCAGGTCGAAGAGAAGATCGGCGCCCGATGCGTCTACGGATCGTGCACGGCGTCGATCCCCATCGCCACGCTCGCGCTGGCCGCCTTTTCCCCCGAGCGCGTCGTGGGCCTGCACTCGCTCGGACCGGCCGACGAGACGCCGCTCCTCGAGATCGTTCGTGCCGAGAAGACTGCGTCGTGGGCCCTCGCCGCCGCAGTCGCCCTCGGCCGCCGCCAGGGAAGGACCGTGATCGTCGTTCGCGACGGTCCCGGCTTTTACACGCGCAGGATCCTCGCCCCGTACCTCGCCGAAGCCATCCGGCTCCTGAGCGACGGCGTCGACGGAACGTCGATCGACCGCGCCCTCACGGACTGGGGGTTCGTCGCGGGGCCGCTGCGCTGCCTCGACGAGACGGGGATCGACGTCGCTGCCCGGGTCGCGCACGATCTGCACGCGACCTTCGGGTCGCGGATGACGCCGCCGGGCGCGCTGGCGACGCTCGTGGCCGACGGACGACACGGCGGCAACAGCGGCCGCGGCCTCTTCCACGAGCCGGTCGGGCGCGAGGGAACGCGCGCAGTGGACGCGACCGTCTATACACTCCTCGGCGTCGAGCCGAACATCAAGCTTCCTCGCGAGGAGATCGCGCAACGGTGCGCGCTCGCCATGGTGAACGAGGCGGTCCGGTGTCTCGGCGACGGCGTCGTGCGGGACGCGCGCGACGGCGACGTGGGCGCGGTCTTCGGGGTCGGTTTCCCGAGATTCCGTGGTGGGCCGTTCCGCTATGTCGATACGATCGGCGCGGCCGACGTGCTGCGGCGCGTCCAGGGGTACGCCGATCGTTTCGGGGACCGGTGGCGTCCGGCCCCGCTGCTCATCCAGATGGCGCGAAAGGGTGAGCGCTTCTTCGGGTGAGGCACGGCCGCCCACGGCCACGCTCGGCCACGCTCGGCGACGCTCGGCGACGCTCGGTCACGCTCGGTCACGCTCGGTCACGCTCGGTCACGCTCGCGACAAACTGCGGCCCTCGACGTCCTGCCTGCTACCCTTTGTCGTCCCATGTCGAGGCGAGCTGCGTGGATAGTTGGCGGGACGGTCACCGCCGTCGCGACCCTCGCCGGCCTCGTCCGGTTCGAGCGCCCGGTTACGCGGATCGCCCAGATCGCCGAGACCGCGTTCGCCCGTGCAAGCGCCGTGGGCCCGTCGCGGGCCGTCCCCCCCGCGTCGGCCGCGCCCGTTGACGACGCCCCGGCGTCCTCGGCGGCCGACGACGCTCGATCGCACGCCTTCCGTGTTCCGAGCGGCCGGGCTCCGTCGCTCACATGCGAAGCGGCGCGCAGCATCGTCGCTCAGGCCCGGACGCAGCTGGCGTACGGCCCGGGCAAGGTGGAAATATCGACCTTCGTCGACGCGGCCGTCGACTGGCTCGATCCGTACGGCCTCTGGAGCGTCTCGCCCGACGCGATCGTAGCGAACGCGTTCGAGCGGCGGGCACCGGAGCTCGTCGCGGAGCTCGAGGGGCGAGGGCCGCGCGACTGTGCGGCCGCGCGCGCTCTCGGAGCCGCGCTCGTCCCCTGGGTCGCGGCGCTCCGCACCGTGTTCGACGACGCGCGACAGCACCCCCTCGCGGGAGACGACGCCGAGACCGCGGCGTCGGCGCCTGCGTTCGAAGGCGCCACCGTCACCAAGACGGCCCGGGTCCTCGCCGAAGCGCTCGGCCATCGCGTGGGCGCCGTCGAGCGCGACCTCGGCGCAGCGGCGCATCCGTACGTCGACGCCGCACGCGCGCGCTACTTCCCCGAAGCGAGCGCGAACGAGTGGGCCGGCGTGGTGCTCGCGGCCGCCGTCCGTGCCTACGTTCCGACGATCGATCCCCACGGCGCCTGGGCGCCCCTCGACGAAGAGTCGAGCGTCTACGAGGTCGACCTCGAAGCCCATCCCCCCGAGCGCCTGTGGGACAAGGCCGAACGAACCGCGGTGGGTCTGAAGCTCGAGACGGGAGCGGAGCCGCCGCTCGCCGACGGCGACGTTCTCCTCTCGCTCGCAGGCGTGGCCACGGCCGGCCTCAGCTACGAGCAGACGGAGCAGCTCGGGTTCGCGGCGTCCGACGTGCGGCCGCCGGCGCAAGCCGTCGTGCTGCGCGCCGGCGAGAAGGCTCCCCTCACGACGTGGCTCGACGGAAGCAACCACGAGCCGAAGACCCTCGCTGCGACTCCCGAAGACGACGACGATCTGCCGGTCGAACGCTTCGCCTACGGCGACGGCGACGCGATCGTCGTGGTCATCCACGACGTGCGAGACGACCTGGGCGAACAGCTCACGCGCGCCATCCTCCGCGAACGCGAGCGCGACGGGCGGCCCCTTCAAGGAGTCGTGCTCGACGTGCGCGGCAACGGCGGCGGCTCGACCGACGGGGCTATCGACGCGCTCGGCATTTTCATTCCCGGGGCGCCGCTCTTTCCGATGAAGCGACGCGACGGCTCCCTCGAGACCGACCGCGCACCCGAGCCGCCCACCGTCGATCGCTGGCGAGGACCGGTCGCGACGCTGGTCGACGGCGACACGGCGAGCGCCGCCGAGATGATCGCCGGAGCGCTGACGGCGTACCGGCGCGGTCCGAGCCTCGGCGCCACGACCTTCGGGAAGGGCTGCGCGCAGGAGTACCTCGACGACGAGGCGCAAACCGGGGTCGTCCGCCTCACGACGCTGCTCTACGCGCTGCCCGACGGCGCGCCCGTGCAGCGCGTCGGCCTCGCGCCGACGATTCGCTTTCCGTTCGGAACGGCGGACGCCACCGACCGCGAGGCGGCCCTGGCCCACGCGCCGCCCACATGGCGGGGGCCGGACGTGCGCGACCGTTCGCTCATCGCGCACGGCGAAGAGGGCACCTGGTCGCCGCACGGAGGCAACGTCGGCCCATGCAAGGAGGCCGAGGTCTGCCGTGCCCTCCGTCTCCTCGGCACCAACGGCGTCACCGCCCGCCGGTCCCCGGCCGCATCCAAAGGGCGATAGGCCCGTTTCAATCGTCTCGGAGCCCGCCGCGGGCGCAACTGAACCGGGGCGCCGATGAGCTCGACCGAGCGTCTTGGCGTCTTCCGACGGACCGAAGACCGTTAGTAGACTGTGCCCCAAGATGCCTCACGACGACGCCGAAGCTCTTGCGTCTGCTCTCGAAGCCATGCCCATTTTCCCGCTGCCCGGCGTGGTTCTCTTTCCGGGAGCGCTCTTGCCGCTCCATGTGTTCGAGCTGCGGTACCGCGCGATGCTCGCCGACTGCCTCGCAACGAACCGGTGCATGGCCATGGCACTCGTCGACGGCGATCCCGATCGGGTCGACCTCGAGACCGAATCAGCCCTCGCGCGCGTCGCCGGCGGCGGTGTCGTCGTGCGCCACACCGAGCTCGCCGACGGCCGGTCGAACATCGTCCTGCAGGGGTGCGCGCGCCTCGCTCTCGAAGAGCTGCCTTTCGTTGCGCCGTACCGGCGGGCACGCGCCCGGATCCTCGAAGACCTCGAGACGCCTACCTCCGCGGTCGACCGGATGGGGCTGCACGCCGCAGCGGCCGCGTTCGCCGCGGCATCGCGCAAGTCGGACTTCGTGCTCCCTCCGGGGGTCGCGCCGGGAGCCGCGGCCGATCATTGCGCTCACCAGCTCATCGCTGACGTGCAGGCCCGCCAGCGCACACTCGAGGAGCTCGACGTCGCGGCGCGCGTGCGGTTCGTCACGGCGACGCTCGCCGAGCAGATGGGGCTCATGAAGCGCGAGAGCCGGGGCAAGCCTGACTGACTGCCCCCCGTGGCCCTTCTCGCGGCAGCTGGGGCGTCGCCGCGTCAGAACGTCGTTCGTACGAGGGCCGCTGCGCCGCCGGCGATCGGCCCCGCCGACACGGTGATGCCGACGACGCTGCTTTGCTTCTTTCGCGGGAGAACGAACGTCACCACGGCGCTCGCGCCGAGGCTGGCGACGCCCACGACGAACGCGACCGTCGAGATGCGGGCTTCGCGGATGGCGTCGTCGCGCAGCGAGAGGCCCCGTGGGTTGCACTGATCGGCGGCGTTGCAGGGGCCCGCGTTCGACGCGTTGCGATCGGAGATCGCCATGGCGCCGAACACCGATCCGAGACCGACGCCGACGACACCGACCCCGAGGAGGCCGACGCCGGCCCACAGCCGCGTGGAGTCGCCGTCGGACGCCGGCGCGGCCTCCGTGTCGGCATACGATTCGGCCGCCGAATCGGGCGACGGCGTGCCCGCCGCGGCCGATGGATCCGCCGGGACGCCGCCCGCGCCGCCTTTGTCGTCGAGCGGCGCGATCGTCACCTCGGCCGACGGCTTCTCGGCGTCGACGTGCACCTCGAACTCGCGGTGCCGCGAGCCCGAACGAGCGACGACGACGTGGTCGCCGGGATCGACCGGCATCGCCGTTCCCCAGGCGTCGGGCGCCAGCGGGCGCCCGTCGAGCGAGACGTCGAGCGACGAGGCCGACGACGCGACCCGGACCGTGAGCCGCTCCAGTCGCGGCTCGAGCGCGCGCGCACGAAGCCGCGCGACCTCGGCGCGCTTGTCGTTCCGGTCGCGCGCCAGGGCCTCGGCGCTCTGGAACTCGGTCCAGGCGCTCGCGATCCGGCCGAGGCGTTGATAGCAATCCGCCAGGTAGAGGGTGACTCCGACGCCGGGCGCGAGGCGCTTGCTCTCGGCGAAATGGGCGCAGGCTTCGGCTTCGTTCCCGTGCTGCAGCAGGCGCTTGCCCGTAGTGAAGGCGGCATCGGCGCGGGCCGCGTCGTCTTTCGATTGGGCGCGAGCAGCGGCTGGAGTCAGCGCCGTGATCGCTGCCACCGAGAACCCGAGGGCGAGACGCCTCACTCTCGCCCTCCGAATCCGGCGGTCCCGACGGGCGCGTCGGCCGCTGGCGTCGGCGCAGGGGCCGACTTCGCCTTCAAGCGCGGTGTCGTCGAGGTCCTCGCGGGCACGAGCGCTGGCGGCAGACTCGCGGCGCCCGGGCCCGGGCCGGGCACGGGCTCGACAGCGGGAACGGGGGCCTCCGTCGGAGGCAACGGAGCCAACGGCGCCGCGGGCAAAGGCGGCGTCGAGGGTATCGTCTGCGCCTCGAGCGCGTGCGGAGCTGCGCTCGCGGGCGACGTCCGGGCGCTCGGTTCGGCATCCGGGCGCAAGCGCCCCGCGACGAAGATCGCGAGGCCGACCGCGGCCGCGGCGCCAACGACGAGGAGCGGCATCATCGCCGGAGCGCGCAGCCTGGAGCGGCGCCACGGCGTGGCGAACGAGGCTGGCGTTTCGGTGGGTTGGAGCGCGATGGCAACGGGCTCGACGGTCGAAGGCGCCGCGGGCGCGGGTCGGGGAGGGGCGACTTGCTCGGGCGACCCGTTCACGATCTGGCCGATCCCCGCCAGTGCCCGCCCGTAGCTAGTCTGGGTGAGCGAGACGTGCGGTACGATCGCCACCGCGCTGCCGTCGGGCGTGAGGTCGTCGGCGCTGGCTTCCTGCTCTAGGGCCTCTTGGCGGGCGCCGATGCGCGCGATGCGCTCCGCCCTCTTTCGCGCCGCCGCCGTACCGCCGGCGGCGAGCGCCCGCGCCAGCGCTCCGGCGTTCTTGAAGCGGCGTCGCGGGTCCTTCTGGAGGCACTGCATGACGGCCGCCTCGAGCGTCTCGGGCACGTCGGGCCGGATGGCGCGCAACGGAGTCGCGTCGTCGTTCAGGACACGCGCGGAGACTTCGGGCACCGTGCCGTCGCCGAACGGCGAACGGCCCGCCAGCGCTTCATAGAGAACGGCGCCGAGGCTCCAGAGATCCGATCTTCGGTCGGCGTCGCCCGACGAGCGGATCTGCTCGGGCGCCATCCACCGCGGCGACCCGAAGCGAGGGCTCGATGCGCCGCTCAGTTCGATCGAGTCGCCGGGGCCGTAGACGCTCATCGCGATCCCGAAGTCGACGACCTTCACCCGCGCAGGCCCGGCGGCGCCCCGGGCGAGGAAGAGATTCGACGGCTTGAGGTCGCGGTGGACGATGCCCAGCGAGTGCGCCTCGGCGAGCCCCTCGATCGCTTGCAGCGCATAGGAGACGAGAAGCTGCACCGGCAGGCGCCGGCGCTTCTCGAAGAGCCCCTCGAACGTCTGCCCTTCGAGGAACTCCATGATCAGGTAGGCCGAGCCGTCGAGCGCGCCCGAGTCCGACACGCGACCCACGCAGTCGCTCTGAATGCGCGCCGCGGCGCGAGCCTCGCGGAGGAACCAGGACGCGCCCTCGGTGGAGTCGAGCTGCGGACGCATGAACTTCACGGCGACCGGCTCGTCGGTCTCCGTGTGGCGCGCAAGCATCACGGGACCGACGCGGCCCTCGCCGAGCCGGCGCTCGATGCGGTACACGCCCGCCACAAGGACCCCCGGTGGCAATGACCTGGCCGGCGCGAGGGCCGCCTCGAGCGCGCCACCCGTCGAGATGAGCGTCGTGCGGTTAGTCATCAGAGGGGCCTCCCTCCGATGCGTCCGGTGTCGAAACGCCCGAGTCGAGGGCGCCCGCTTCGGGGGAACCCGCTTCGTTCACTCCTGCGTCGATACCCGAATCGACGCCCGCGTCGACCGCTGCATCGACGCCCGCATCGATGCAGCACGAAGGTGCCTGGAGACCGCAGCTATCGACGCAGTCCCCGCCGCAGCCCTGGGGCGTACAGCAAGCGCTCGCCGCCGTGCATTCCTGGGCTCCCGTACAACCGCACTGCACGGTCTGGCCGCAGTTGTCCGTCTTCGTGACCCCGCACGCTCCACTGCACGGATTGACGGGCGTACAGCACGCCTGCTGAACGCAGACACGCCCGGAACCGCAGGAGCTCGGGCACTGGACCGACCGCCCACAGTTGTCGGTGGCAAACGTGCCGCACTGGTTTCCGCACGCCGCGGAGCTCTGGGGAGCACAGCAACCCCCGTCGGAGAGGCATATCTCCTGCCGCGGCTGCGCGCAGAGGCCGGTGCCGAGCAAACCGCAGTTCACGGTCTGATTGCAGTTGTTGACGGCCTGCCCGCACTGTTTCGTCCCGCAGGCCACGCTCTCGGGCTCGGCGTCGCACCCGCCGGCGTCGCAGGGCCCGCAGTCGATCGGCCGGCCGCAATTGTCCATGAGCAACCCGCAACGGGCGGTGCACCAGCTCGCCTCCGTCTGGCATTCGCACGTGTTGGTCGTGCCGCACACGTAGCTCTGCGGGGTGCAGTCGATGGCGCAGGCCCGGGACTGCCCGCAGTTGTCCGGGCCAGTGCCGCAGTGCGAATCGCACCAGGACAGGTCCGGGGTGCACTCCAGCGACGGCGCGTCCGCCTCGCCCGGCGCCGCATCGGGCTTCCGCCCATCTTCGAGGGTGAAGGCGTCTTCGATGGCGACCGCGTCGTCGGAGCCTTGGCCCGCCTCGTCGCCGCCGCCTTCGCTCGAAACATCGGGGTGGCTGCCGTCGAGAGATGCGTCGGGCTCGCCAGCCGGGACGCCGTGATCGAGGTCGAGGATCAGCCCGCAGGCGGGGAGGGCGACGCAGGCGACCGCAAGGCTACCGACGCCTGCCCACCAACGTTGGGCACGGTTTACCGATCGAGACAGTGAGCCGACGTTCGCGCGCACGCAATACCACCTTGTGACTCATGAAGGCGTCTTCCACTAGGTTTTAATTTGCATCTTTGCCTTCCTCTTCTTCTTCGTAGCTCGTAGCGCTCATTTTCACGCTCATTCGCCTGGCATTGGCGACGAGCGGCCGGCGAGCCCGCACCGCGGACCGGCTGAAACCGAGGGGAAACCCCCTCGAGCGTCGAGCGTCGAGCGTCGAGCGTCGAGCGTCGAGCCCGTGCTCACGTGCCGGAATGACTCCCCGCCAGCCGCGCGGTTATGGTCAGCCTCGAACGACGGGTGCAGACTCGGCCGGCCATGAGGGAGACTATGCGATCGGGCCTGCGCAGATTGTTTACGGAATGGGGTCCCGTGGCCGCTGCTACGCTGGCCGCTATCGGCTCGATCGCGACGTCGGCGTCGTTTGCGGGGTGCCACGCCGAGCAAGTGGTGGCCGTGCCCGGGTGCAGCGAGCCATGCTGCGGCGGGAACGCGGGGCCGATTGATTGCGGGAAGACCCCGACGATCGCCTGCTCCGAGATGGGCGACCCCTGCACCGCGCGCGACTACGGATGCTCCAACGGCGCCTACTACCTGAGAGCCCGGGCGCCCCTTCCGACGACCTGCACGGCCGTCGAGGCCGGCCTCGTCGGCGACGATGGCGGGGGCGCGTTCGGGGATCTCGACGCCGACGACGGAGAGCCGGACGACAGCGCTACAGCGCCCGACGTGGGCGCCGACGGGAGCCAGGCAGCCCCGACGGACGCCAGTGCGGACGGGGCGGCCGGCGGGGCGGTCGACGCTCGCGTCGACGCGGTCGCCGATGGGCCGCCGGATGCTCCCTGAGGGAGAGGAACGGGGACGCCGGCGGTCAGGGGCAGCAGTAGACGCCGATCCCGAGGGGATTCGGGCTCGGCGGGGAACACTCGTTGGGCGCGCCAACACAGAAGACCGGGTTCGTGCCCGCGAGATCGGGTGAGCCGCACGAGCTATTGCCGGGGAGCGCCACGCATGCGGAAACGAGACCGGGCGATGCGTTGCAATCGAGGGTCTCCTGGCGCGCGGTCTGGCACTGCGCTGGCGTGATGAGGACATACTGCCCGTCGGACCCGCAATGGACCGACGTCGCCCCCGCCTCGCACGTGAGGTAGCTGAGGAACGGATAGAGACAGCTCGACGGCAAGAGATTCAGGTCGTTGCATGCGCTGAGACATGTCGTGTAGAGGCCCGTGGCCTGCACGCACTGCGCGACGACGTTGTTGCAGATCGTGTCGCACGTGGACACGAGGCTGGCGGGCGAACCGTTGGAACCGTTGTTGATGGTGCTTCCGCTGCCCGAGCAACTCGCGACCGCGACCCCCAGCAATCCGAACAGCGGCAGGGCGCGAAGGGCTTTGGATCGGTCGAACATGCCTGCCGGTACTGCCTTTCCACCAGCGGTGCAATCAACGAGTGCAGGGGGAACGCACGTCACGTGAGGAGACGCTGGAGACCATGACCGCGCGGGCTTAGGCGCTGTCCCGTGGGAGATCCAGGTCGGGGGGGTCGGCTACGTCAGGTCCATGACGCGTTGCTCCAGGCCGCGGCCCTTCGTCACGCCGCTGATTCGCACCCGATTTTGCAGGAGGATCGTCAGCACCTGACCGATGACCGTCTCGGCGTCGGCTTCCTGTCGCTTGAAGCTCACGACGAGCTCGAGGCCCTCGTCGTCGAAGTCGACGCTCGCCACGGTCGGCAGATCGCGGATGGGAGAGAGCGGCACCTTGCCGGGATCGGTGCCTCTTCGCGTGCCCGCGGCCACCAGGAAACGAACCTCTTCGTTCGCCGCCGTGAGCTCGGCCATCGAGCCGCTGGCGACGAGGCGCCCGCGATCGAGGATGGCGGCACCGTCGCAGATCTCTTCGAGCTCTTGCAGGTTGTGGCTCGAGATGACGATCGTGCAGCGCCCGCCTCGCGAGCCTTTCTTGGCGCGAATGAGCTGGCGCATCTCCCAGGCCACGCGCGGGTCGAGGCCCGCGGTGGGCTCGTCGAGGAGAACGAGCTCCGGCTGGCCGAGGAACGCCTGCGCCAGCGCGACGCGCTTGGCCATGCCGTGCGAGAGGCTCCCGCATCGCTGATCCCACCACGCGCGGCCGTCGACGTCGTCGAGCGCCGTGTGGGCGGCTTCGAGCGCCTTCGCGTGCGGCAGGTCTTGCAGGCGCGCCATGTGGAACAAGAACTCGCCGACGCGATCGCTGGCGGGCAAGATCGCGTCTTGCGGCAGGACGCCGAGGCGCGATCGCAGCGCGTCGACCGCCGTGGGCGCGAAGCCCAGAACCTCCACGCTCCCTTCGGTGGGCCGGAGGTAGCCGGCGAGCATCGAGAACGTCGTGGTCTTGCCGGCGCCGTTCGGGCCGATGAGCCCATACACGGACCCGGTCCCCACGGTGAGCGTCACGGCGTCGACTGCGGTCTTCGGCCCGAACCGCTTCGTCAGACCCGCGACCCGGATCGCGTGGCTGTCCATCAAACGTCCCGGCGCTCGAAGATCGCGGTGGCCGCGGCGACCGTCAGGCCCGCGATGAGCCCCGTACCGAGCAAGCCCTTGGCGACATCGGCCGCCCTCGGCGAGAGGAGGAAGTCGTCGTAGATGTTCGGGTAGAGGTACGCGAGCCATTCGGCCTGCGAGAAGCCGGCGACGACCCGCAGGAGCCAGAGCCCGAAGAACGTCGCGAAGATGAAGAGGAGCGAGAGCATCGGCGTCTTCACCTGCGAGCCAACGAGCGTCGCAATGCCGCACCAGGCCGCTCCGATGGGGATCGACACGGCGAAGAAGCGAACGCCCCAGCCGAGCACGGTCGAGACCGGGAGGCCGCCGACCGCGGCCGTCGCCACCCAGACGATGACGTTCATGCCGAACGTGACCACGAGGACGCTGATCCACGCGCCGAAGTACTTGCCGAGCATGTACGAGCTCCGGCGCACACGGACGGTCCAGAACCGGACGCTGCGGTGCTGGAGCTCGCCGGATACGGCGTCGAAGTCGAGCAGCGCGACGAGCAGCGGCGCGAGCCAGAGGGTGCCTATGAGCATCATCCAGAGCGAGTAGGGGCAGTCGGCGAGGCGCTTGCCCGTGTTGGGGCCGTACCAGCGCGCGAAGAACTGCTCCTGCGCGTCGTGGACGTCGAGCCCCGCGGGCATGTTCTCGCGCTGCACGCGGTCGAGCCAGGCGAAGAGCATCGCCACGCCAGCGCCTCCGGCCAGGCTCACGGCTGCGAGCACGATACCCTTCACGCTGCGGAAGCTCTTTCGGAGCTCGCGTGCGGTGACGAGCTGGACCTCGGCGAACGGGCTCACGAGAAGAAAATCACGGGGCGGGCGAGACGGCGCGCGCAAGAGGCGCGAGCGAGAGCGAGCAAAGCGACACGGTGCGCAAGCACCCGGCACAGTCGATGCGATCGACCGGGCCCATGGACGAAGGCCCTGCCACACGTTTCCACGCTACCGTTGCTCCCTTCCGGGCCTGGCGGGTTTCACGCTTCCACGTCGGCAGGGCCGCACGGTCCTCTCTTGCGAGAGGGGACGCTTACGAGTCGCCCGGAGTCTTAGTCCGGCCTCGGCAGTCCGTCGAGAGTTTCTCGTCGGGTTTCCCCTCATCGGCGCTCTTTCACGCGACTTTCGGGTCGATTCCGTTCCGCTTCCGTTCCGGTTCGCGTCGCGGGTCACGAGGAGCGCACCAGCAAGCGCACCAAGCAGCTGGCCAAGGGGAACCGTTTCCGCTAAGCGAATGGGCATAGGGAACGCGCCGCGCCCCGCCTGGGGTCACGCGCCTACCCGCAAGGTTTTATGTCTCTCGCTTCCCGCGGTCCTGTCCTTTTTTCGAGGCGGCGTGGTGGGCGAGCTCAGTTCTAGTCGTCGCGACCCGGCGCTCACGCGCAGAAGGTGTCGCGGCGGCGCCCGAGGCAATCAGTTGCTCTGTTCCGGCTCGCGTGCGCCCTCATCCGATGACCGTCGTCGACCTCGTCGGCACGAGGCGTCGTCCAACGTCGATCGCCTGGCCCTCTGGGCCCCCCGCGATGGCGACCGGGTACCCGCGCGGCCTGCAAGCAGCTGTTGTGTACGGGCGGGAAAGCTCCGCACCGAATGGCCAAGAACATCCTCGTCATCTCCTGCGACATCGCCGAAACGCGCGTCGCTCTCATCGAGAACGGCATCATCGCCGAGCTCCACATCGAGCGCCGCGGCGCGACGCCGCGCGGCGGCACCGTCGGTGACATCTATCTAGGTCGGGTCACCCGGGTCCTGCCGGGCCTGCAGGCGGCCTTCATCGACATCGGGCTCGAGCGTGCGGCGTTCCTTCACGTCGAAGACCTCATTCGCCCCGACGACTTCGAGGCCTACCTGGCCGGCGGCCGCAAGCACGCGCTCGGCACCAGCGAGGGCGCTCAGGGATCGGCGCCCGATGAGGGCGAGGTCCCTGCCCCGGCGGTCATCGTCGGGACGGTGACGCCCGAGGCCGAGAAAGACGCTGTGCACGAGGCCGCCGCCGAAGTCGTCGCCGACGAGCCAGACGATGGCGAAGAGGCCGACGACGCCGACGAGGCCGGCGAGAGAGAGACGCCCGCGCCTTTCGCGCGCGAACCGAGCGGCGAGCACGCGGTCCTCGAGGCCGCCGGGCTGACGTTCGGAGCCGGCGCCGGCGCCATCCCCAGCGCGGCTGGAAGCGGCGCCACCCTCGGGGCGCGCGCGGCGGCGGAAGAAGAGGCGATCGAAGAGGCCGAAGAAGAAGAGGCCGAGCTCGAGGACGCGGCGGCGTCAGCGGACGCGATGGCCGTCACCTCGACCCGCCTCGACGACCCCGACAGCGACCCGCCGCCCCCGCCGGTTCCTGGCGACATCGACGACCTCCTCGACAACCCGAATCTCCCGGGGTTCACCATCAGCGATCCGGGCAGCCCGACGCCTCGCGCGCCGGCGCCGCGGGTCGACGAGCGTCGCGACGGCGGTCGTTCCGGCGACAAGTGGCAACGCGGACGAGGCCGGGGCCGAGGCCGCGGGCGCGCGCCGGGGGGCGGAGGCGGAGGCCAGGGAGGCGCGGGCGGCCCTCACGGGCAGAGCCGCGACCATCGGTCGCGCACGAGCGGCGTCGCCGGCCGACTGTCGAAGTCGACGCCGATTCGCGACGTCGTCAAGGAGGGTCAGGAGATCATCGTCCAGATCACCAAGGAGCCGATCGGCACGAAGGGCGCCCGCTGTTCGAGCCACGTGTCGCTGCCCGGCCGTTACGTCGTGTACCTGCCGACGCTCGAGCACATCGGCGTCAGCAAGCGCATCGGCAGCGACAAGGAGCGGGCGCGCCTCCGCGAGACGATCGAGAGCATGAAGCCTCCGGCCGGGGGTCTCATCGTGCGCACGGTGGCCGAAGGCCTCACCAAGAAGCAGCTGAAGCAAGACGTCGGCTACCTCGTGCGCCTCTGGGGCGAGGTCGCGAAGAAGCACGAGGGCGCGAGGGCCCCAGCCACGCTCCTCAGTGAGCTCGACATCGTGCTCAAGACGGCGCGCGATCTCTTCACCGACGACGTCGATCAGATCGTGATCGACGACCGCGCCCAATACGAGCGCACCTGCCGCTTCGTCGAGATGTTCATGCCCGAGCGGCTGAAGGACATCCTCTACTACAACGACGACGAGCCCATCTTCGACGCGTACGGCATCGAAGACGAGATCGCGCGCGCCCTCTCACGCAAGGTGCCGCTGCCGAGCGGCGGGTACCTCATTCTCGACGAGGCCGAGGCGCTGACGGCCGTCGACGTGAACACCGGCCGCTTCGTGGGGAAGGGCAGCAAGGACATGGAGGAGACGATCCTCAAGACGAACCTCGAGGCGGTTCACGAGATCGCCTACCAGCTGCGCTTCCGCAACATCGGGGGGCTCATCATCCTCGACCTCATCGACATGGAGAAGGCGTCGAACCGCGAGAAGGTTCGAAAGACGCTCGACGAGCTGCTCCAGAAAGACAAGGCCAAGACCACGCTCAATCGCATCTCGGAGCTCGGGCTCATCGAGATGACGCGCAAGCGAACGCGCGAGAGCCTCGGCCGGCTGATGCACGAGCCCTGCTTCTACTGCGACGGCACGGGCCACCTGATGTCGAAAGAGACGGTGTGCTTCGACATCTTGCGGGAGATCCGGCGCAAGCGTCAGGATCTTCCGGGCTACAGCATCCTCGTCAACTGCCACCCGGCCGTTGCCGACCTGCTGACCGGCAGCGAGAAGGCCGCTGTGCAAGACGCGGAGAGCAAGTTCATGCGCCGCATCCAGGTGACCGCTCGAACCGAGTACCATCTCGAGCAGTTCGACCTCTCTGGCCACTGATCCCGGAGACCGGACCTCTGGTAGAGCGAGTCTGGTAGAGCGAGGAGACCGCGATGAGCGATTCCGACAAGCGTGGGGACGAACGCGTCACCATCAACAAAGAGTTCGAGTCGTTCGACGCGTTCATCCAGGAATACGTCACGAACATCTCGCGAACCGGCGTCTTCATCAAATCGCAGCAGCCGCTGCCGATCGGCACGCGCGTGAACCTGCGCTTCACCGTGATCATGGACGACATCGAGACGATCGAAGGCATTGGCGAAGTCGTGCGCGTCGAGACGAGCCCGGCCGGGATGGGCGTCGTCTTCCGCGAGCTCTCGACGTACTCCAAGGGTCTCATCGAGAAGTTGCTCGTGCAGACCAGCCCCCTGGTTCCCCTCGCGCCGTAGTCGGCGGTTCCGAGCGGGGGGTCCCGAGGCGTAACGAACGGCTCATCCCGTGCGGTGGCCGTTGACACGCTGCAGGGTAAGGGCATGTTCCCTGGTTGAATCCCCCGCCTGAAACCCACGCTTGAACCCACGCTTGAACCCACGCTTGAGCCCACGCTTGAACCCACGCTTGAACCCACGCTTGAACCCACGCTTGAGCCCACGCTTGAGCCCACGCTTGAGCCCACGCTTGAACCCACGCTTGTACACACGCTTGAACCAAGCACGACAAGGAGTGAACCAATGGCCTTCTCGCTACCCCCGCTTCCGTATGACAAGAACGCGCTCGCGCCGCATATCAGCGCGGAAACGCTCGAGTTTCACCACGGCAAGCATCATCAAGCATATGTCACGAACCTGAACAAGCTGCTCGAAGGCAAGGCCGACGCGAACAAGAGCCTCGAAGAGGTCATTCTCTCGAGCGACGTCGGCGTCTTCAACAACGCCGCGCAGGTGTGGAACCACACGTTCTACTGGAGCTCGATGAAGCCCAACGGCGGTGGATCGCCGAGCGGCGACCTCGCCGACGCGATCAAGCGCGACTTCGGCTCGGTCGAAGAGTTCGCGAAGGAGTTCAGCGAGGCCGGCGCGACTCAGTTCGGCTCTGGCTGGGCGTGGCTCGTGCTGAACAAGGACAAGAAGCTCGAGGTCACGAAGACCCCGAACGCCGACCTGCCGCTCAAGCACGGGCACAAGGCCCTGCTCACCATGGACGTGTGGGAGCACGCCTATTACATCGACTACCGAAACGCGCGCCCCAAGTACATCGAGACGTTCCTCAAGAGCCTCGTGAACTGGGACTTCGCGCTCGAGAACCTGAAGAAGGCGTGACGCCGCCATGCGCCCGCGATACCCGCGCGAGCGAGGGCGAGGGCGCCGGCGTGAACGAAGGAGTCGTCGCGCCGCTGCCGCTCGCGCGAGGCGCGCTCAGAACGTGAGGCGCAGTTCGAGAGACAGCGGCGCGTAGTAGATCGAAGGGGGCACGACGGGCTGGGGCGCGATCGTTCCCGCGCCCCCGCTGATGGTCTGGCCCGATCGGTCGTTAGTCACCGAGAAGAACGGCGCGTCGAGCCGGGCCCCGATGGCCAGGTGCGTGTGCCGCTGCCGCAGGAACTCGACGCCCGCTTCGCCGTAGGCGCCGAGGCCGGCGTGGCTGCCGCTGAAGTCGTTGTTCACGTTGTCATTGACGCTCAGGTAGCTCCAGGCGAAACCACCGCCCAGGTACGGGCTCGTGTCTCCGTCGCCCGGAAAGTAGCGGCCACCCATCGCGAAGTTGACGAAGACGACTCCGACGCTCCGATCGTCGGAGTCGGCGCCGAACCGGAAGTTGCCAACGATCTCGAAGGGGTCGAGCTCCGAGTGGAGCTCGAAGTCGATGCCCGGCGCCGGCGTCGCGCTCCGATCGAACGGCGGAAACTGGCCGATGAGGCCGAGCGCGAAGTGAATCTTCGAGGCGCTGATGGGCGGGTTGCGCTTGTCGCCCGCGACCGTCTGCGAGACGACCTCGGCCTCGTCGAGCGCGGTGCCGTTGACCAGCGCGGCGGCGAGGCGAGGCGCCGCGGATGTCACGTCTTCGATGCCGTGGAGCTTGAGCTGGCGCGCGTCGGCCGTGCTCCCCGGCAAGCTACCTTCGCGGGCGACCGTGAGGACAACGAGGGATCCGAGGCGTCCGATGTCGACCCGATACGTCGCGCCCGCCGGCGCGCCCGCGCGCGAAAGCTCGGCACACACGAGCTGCGTGGCCGTCTGCGCGTCGGCGTCGTCGACGCCCCCGTGCTCTCCGATGTGGCAAGACGCCGACGGGGCGGCGGGTGCCGCGGCGGCCGGCGCCGACGCGGGGAGCGTCGGCATCGGCGACGACGGTTCGTCGGCCGCAGCCCCCGAGGCGAATGCCGACAAGCTAGTGAACAATGCGACAGCGATAGGCGTCTTCATAGCAGGCGAACCAACCGAGCAATGGCCGGGCCACGGCAGAGGTGTCACTGGACCCGCTGGATTCACGCGAGTTCGCGCTCCCGCTCGCCTGGGCGCGCCGACACCGCCGTGAACGGGGAGTCGCTACCGTTGCTGGATATTCACACCCGGAGTCCCCGGTTCGGGGTCGCGAGCGCTCCTTGCCTACACGCGTTTCGCCAATTGGCGAAGCGCCTCCGGCGTGGAGGCGTCGTCGAGGAGCAGCGGCAGGAACGACGGCGCGACCGGGAGCTCCCGCGATAGACGACCCATGCTGTCGGCCTGGAGCCGCTCGCGAGTCGCCCGGCCGCGCGCCGCGTCGAGCGCCGCGTCTCCCGGCGTGGCTCTCGCGAGCGGCGCCGCGAGCGGCGCACCTTCGAGCACGGCGCGCTCGTCGCGTGAAAAGAGAGGCGGCAGCACCTGATTGACGACGACGCGACCGATGGGCAGCCCGAGCTTCGTGAGCGCGGTCGCGAGCTCGATCGTCTCGGTGGTCGGCATCTCCTCGGGGAGCGTCACCAGGACGATCGCGCACATCTCGCCGTCCTGGAACAGCGCCCACGCCCGCTCGGCGTCGCGACGCAAGAGGCCGGGCGGCACCACGTCGATGATCACTTTCGGCACGCGGAGCATGTCGAGTCCGTGCCCAGTGGCCGGCGCATCGAGGATGACGACGTCGTATTTGAACGAGCCGTCGGGCAGCGTCTCGGTCGTGTGCCACCACGCCTTGCCGAGCATCGTCCACTCTTGCATCCCCGGGACGGCACGCAAGAACGCGCGCACGTAGGCGTTGTCGAACAGCGTCTTGTAGAGAACGCGGCTCTTCAGAACGAGGACCCCGTACTCTTCGAGCGCCTTTTCGGGCAGCATGTTGACGGCCCATACGTTCTTCGTGACCGGCGTCACCGTCGAACCGATGGGCTCCGAGCCCAGCATCGTGCTGAGGCGCTCCTTCGCGTTGCACATCGCGACGAGGACACGTTTGCCCTTCGCCGCCAGCGCCAGCGCCTCGGCGGCGCACACCGTCGTCTTGCCGACGCCGCCCTTGCCGGTGACGAGAACGAAGCGCTTTTCCGCGAGTGTCGACATGCCCGGCCAGCCTGGAGATAGCATGCCGGGCACATGCTAAGGAGCACGCCTTGCGGATCATCGTCCTCGGCGGCCTCGGCGAAGTGGGCATGAACTGCCTCGCCCTCGAGCAGGGCGGCGAGGCGCTGGTCGTCGACTGCGGCGTCACGTTCGACAATCGCGGCCTCGGGATCGACGTCGTGCACCCGGACTTCGGCGCGCTCGACGGATACCGCATCGCGGGCATCTTCGTGACGCACGGGCACGAGGACCACATCGGCGCGATCCCCTATTTCCTCCGCCGGTTCGACGCGCCCGTCTTCGGGCCGGCCTATGCGCTCGGCCTCCTTCGCGAGCGGGCGGCGGAGCACGAGGTGCTCGCCCACGCCGACCTCCGCTGCGTCAGGCCGCGCGCCCGCGAGCGTGTCGGCTCGTTCGTGGTCGAGCCGGTTCGGGTCACGCACTCGATCGCCGACGCGACCGCGCTGGCGATCCGCACCGAGGCGGGCCTCGTCGTGCACACTGGCGACTTCAAGTTCGACGACGCGCCGCCCGACGGCGAAGTGTTCGACGTGGAGCGCTTCGGAGAGCTCGCGCGCGAGGGCGTCGACCTCTTGTTCAGCGATTCGACGAACATCGACGCGGCCGGGCCGACGGGCAGCGAAGAGGGCGTCGGCGAAGCGCTCGAGGCCATCGTCGCGGGCGCCGACCAGGCCATCGTGGTCGCCATGTTCGCGTCGAACGTGCACCGCCTGCGCATGCTCGGCGAGATCGCCCGACGGCACGGGCGCAAGATCGTTCCGCTGGGCCGCAGCGTGACGACGCACGCCCGAGTCGCGCGGGCCACGGCGCGCTCCACGGGCGAGCACGCGGGCCGACCCTACCTCGAGTGGCCGGTCGATCTGGTGTGGCCGCCCGAGCGCGCGCGCGAGCTCTCGAAGCGACAGATCCTCGCCGTGGCTACCGGTTCTCAGGGCGAGAAGATGGCCGCGCTCGCGCGCCTCTCCCGCGGCGATCACAACGCCCTCGACCTCGGCAAGGGCGACGTCGTCGTGCTCTCGAGCCGCGTCATCCCCGGCAACGAGCCCGAGGTGATGCAGCTGATGAACGACCTCTTGCGGAGAGAGGTCGACGTTCGCTCCTGGCACTCGAGCCGCGCCGTGCACGTCAGCGGTCATGCGCACCGGCAAGAGCAGCGACGGATGCTCGAACTCGTCGAGCCGCGTGCCTTCGTGCCGGTCCATGGAACGCTACACCATCTTCTGCGCCACGCCGAGCTCGCGCGAGACGTCGGCGTACCCGCCGTCACCGTGCTCGAGAACGGCGACGTCGCGACGCTCGAGGCCAACGGCGCGGGCGTGCGCAAGACCGACCGAGTGCAATCCGGGCGGGTCTACGTCGCCGCCGGGCGGGTGCTCCCGGAGAGGGTGATCGCGGAGCGAGCGGCGCTGGCGTCGCTCGGGGCCGTGCACGTCGCGGTGGCCCTCGACGCGCAGGGCCATCTCGCGGGCGACGTGGCGATCGCGACCCGCGGTGTCATCGACCCCGACGCAGACGACGTTCTCGTCGACGCCGCCCGCAAGGAGGCCCGCTCGGCGTTCGAGGCGCTGCTCGCGCTCGCCGAGCTCGGCGAGCGCCTTGACGACGAGCGAGTCGCCGAAACGGTCCGCCTGGCCGTGAGGCGCACGCTGGCCAAGGCGCTGGGCTTCAAGCCGGTGACCACGGCGAGCGTCGTGCGGGTCCGTCGATGAGCGACGAGTCGTCGGTCGCTCGGGCTGCCGAGGGCGTGCAGGTCGCGGGAGGCGAGCAGGCCGTGCCCCTTGCCGGGCAGTTCCTGCTGGAGCGGCTCTCGGCCTTCGAGACGAGCCTCGCCGAAGTCGGCCCGCGCCTCCTCTCGCCGGCCGACGAGCGCGCGGTGCACGACCTCAGGGTGGCCCTCCGCCGCACGCGTACGCTCCTCGAGGTGGGCCGCACCGTGCTCGGTCGCTTCCACGCGGACGAGGTTCGCTCGGCGCTACGCGACGTGCAGCGAACCTCGGGCGTGCTCCGGGACGAAGAGGTCGTGCTCGAGATCGTGACGTCGCTCACGATCCTCGGTGCCGACGCGCGGCCGGAGGTGAGCGCCGGCGTGAAGGCGTGGATCGACTCTCGTCGCCGCCGCGAGAGGCGATTGCGGAGCGGTCTCCGCCGCAAGATCCGGGAGGGCGAGCTCGAACGCGGGCGACGCCTCCTCACGGCGCTGGTGGCGTTTCGAACGAAGCCGTCACGCGACAAGCGCCTGACCAAGTTCGCGCGCCGGGCCGTCGAGGACGCCCGGCGCGAGGTCGAGCGGAGGCGCGCCGGGCCTCTCCAGGAGCCGGAGGCGCTGCACAGCCTGCGCATCGCCTACAAGCGGCTCCGCTACACCGTCGAAGCCTTCGCCATGGTCCTGCCCGACGAGCTTGCGGGCCTCGCCCAGCCTGCGGCGCGCCTCCAGGGGCGCCTCGGCAAGTTGCACGACGTCGACATGGTCATCGCGTGCGTCAAGGCGGCGCGGCACCTCGCCGACGCCGCCCGTGACGCGCTAATGGTCGAACTCGAGCGCCTGCGGCAAGACCGCGCGGCCGCCTTCGAGAAAGACGCGACGCCCATCGCGCCACCGCCGACGCGCCCGATCTAGGCCCGATGCCGCTCAGTTAAGAGGAGAAGGAGATTGGCCGCGGAGGGTACGCGCCGGGAGACCGGCAGGAGGACGTAGGTGAGCGGAAGGTGAGTAGACATCGGAAGCAAGTCCTACCCCGGGAGGAATCCGCCCCCGGGAAGCCCAGACCTTGCGGAGCTGGGAGCGATCCCAGCGCCGAAGCGTAGGCGGGCCAGTGCGCGGGCCGGGCGATCGAGCCTCGACACGCTATTTTCGGAAGGAGCCGACGTCGTCCTCTGTGACGGAAGGCCATGGCGCCGCGGC
>OBLW0100000253.1_pt1 | contig 45963 bp, 35 predicted proteins | sample 1520161 | NCBI WGS metagenome assembly OBLW01 (sample SAMEA3539309, study PRJEB22396) | soil metagenome | biome: tundra; feature: field; material: soil | place: USA | collected 2010-05 | depth 0.15 m
GAACGGAAACGGCAAGCATTCGGTGTTCATCGGGGAAACCGCGCCCGCCGGACGCGAACCCGCCGCGCCGCCGGCGCCGAGCGCCAGCCAGACCGTGCAGACTGCCTCATCGGCAACCGCCAAGGCGCCTCTCCGCGGGGCGCTGCTGGCCGGCGCGGCATCCGAGGCTGAGTTGGCCGAGCGTCTGCGCGCGGTCCAGAAAGCGGCCGAGGCGGGCCGGACTCCGGCCACGGCCGCGCCGTCCGCCGCGGATCTGCGTGCGGCGGAACGCGTCGCCATCGACTATGCGAATGCCGTCGAACTGGCGGACAAGTGCGCGAAGGCTCTCAAAGCGCTTGCGTCCAACCAACCAGCGGCGTGGAAGGCGCTGCGCGCGCAGGGTATCTTCCGCGGCCATGGCCCCGCGCCCAAAGTGGCGTTCCTTTATACCGGCCAGGGGTCGCAGTACGCCAACATGCTGCGCGGTCTGCGCGCGGCCGAGCCGATTGTTGCGAGCACCTTCGATGAGGCTGACCGGGTGATGACGCCGCTGCTCGGCAAGCCGCTGAGCGAATATATTTTCGTGGATGGGACGGACGGCGCCGCCGTGGCGCAGGCCGACGAGGACCTGCGCCAGACCGCCATCACGCAACCCGCGGTGATGGCGATCGATCTGGCCCTAACCCGCCTGTTAGACGCCTATGGAATCCGGCCCGATATGACCATGGGGCATAGCTTGGGCGAGTATGGCGCCCTGGTCGCGGCCGGCGCCCTGCCATTCGCCGACGCTCTCGATGCGGTGAGCGCGCGCGGCCGGGGGATGACGCAAGTGGCGATGGCGGACAACGGCCGGATGGCGGCGGTGTTCGCACCGCTGTCCGAGATCGAACGCATTTTGGCGACCATCGACGGCTACGTGGTCATAGCCAACTTCAACAGCGACAAGCAGGCGGTAATCGGCGGCGCGAGCGGCGCAGTCGAGCGGGCAGCGGAGGCGTTAGGGAAGCTTGGATACAACGTCGTGCCGCTGCCGGTGAGCCACGCGTTCCACACCTCAATTGTCGCGGGAGCGAGCGAGCCGCTACGGCGGGCTCTGGAGCGGTTGAACCTCCAGCCCGCGCGTGTGCCGGTGGTGGCCAACGTGAACGGCGCATTCTACCCGGCGGGACCGGATGCTCGGCCGGAAATGATCGACATTCTGGCGCGGCAAGTCGCCTCGCCGGTGCAGTTCGTCAAGGGAATTCACACTCTGTATGAAGCCGGCGCGCGTTTGTTTGTGGAAGTCGGTCCGAAGAAGGCGCTGCACGGCTTCGTCGAGGACGTCCTCGGAGAGCGCGAAGACGTGCTCGCGCTGTTCACCAATCACCCGAAATTTGAAGACACTGTTGCGTTTAATTCGGCGTTGTGCGGCCTCTATGCCGCCGGGTTGGGAGCGGCCCGTGCCGACACCCACGTGGAGGTCCGTCCCCATTCGCTGGCGCAGCATCCCACCGGCCGCCCGGTCGTCGTCACCGGCGCGTCCCTGGGGCTGCCAGGAACCGAGCGTGTCTTCGACGACGGCAACGTGGCCCGGATCCTGCGTGGAGAACAGTTTATCGATTCCATTCCCACGCGCTTCCGCCGCGCCATGCTCGACAAGCACATCACCCGCCTGGTGAAGAGCGACAACGGAGGCCCGACCTTCGAAACGATCGACAAACCTAGTGAGGTGATCAAGCTGGCGGCACGCGCCGGCGCGTTCGATTTGGAAAGTGAGTTCGGCGTCTCGGCCGACCGGATGGCAGCACTCGACCGCGTCACGGCCTTGGCTATCGGGGCAGGCATCGACGCGCTGCGCGATGCGGGCATCCCTCTGACCATGCGCTACAAGAGCACGACGACGGGAGGGCAACTGCCCGAGCGGTGGGGGTTGCCCGATGCCTTGCGCGACGATACCGGCGTGATCTTCGCCTGCGCGTTTCCCTCGTGCGATTCCCTGGCGGACGAAGTGACGCGCTACTGCGCCGATCGCGCCCGCCGCGATCAACTGGCCATGCTGGAGGGCCTGCGCGAACGCCTGAACGGAGCGAGCGGCCAGCCGGTCCTACGGCAGGAGATCGACCGGCAGATCGGCGAACTGCAGGAGGCTCTCGCGAAGGAGCCGTTCCAGTTCAACCGGCGCTTCCTGTTCCGGGTGTTGTGCATGGGGCACTCGCAGTTCGCCGAGTTCATCGGCGCGCGTGGCCCGAACACGCAGGTAAACGGGGCATGCGCGAGCACCACGCAGGCAGTCTCGGTGGCTGAGGACTGGATTCGGGCGGGGCGCTGCCGAAGGGTGATCGTGATTTCGGCGGACGACGTCACGTCCGACCATTTGATCGAATGGTTCGGCGCAGGTTTCCTGGCCAGCGGCGCGGCGGCGACCGACGATGTGGTGGAAGAGGCCGCATTGCCCTTCGACCGCAGGCGGCACGGCCTGATCATGGGGATGGGCGCGGCGGCGCTGGTGCTGGAAAGCGCGGAGGCCGCCGAGGAGCGAGGCCTCCGGCCCATCTGTGAAGTGCTCGGCGCGGTGACCGCCAACAGCGCATTCCACGGCACGCGCCTCGATGTACATCACATCAAGAACGTGATGGAAGGCTTGGTCCGGCAGGCCGAAACGAACAGCGGGATTCGGCGCGAGCAGTTCGCGTCGAGCACGGTGTTTCTCTCGCACGAGACGTACACGCCGGCGCGCGGCGGCAGCGCATCGGCGGAAGTCCATGCGTTGCGCGGGGTCTTCGACGACGCCGCGGACCGAATCGTGATTGCCAACACCAAAGGTTTCACCGGGCACGCGATGGGCGCCGGGATTGAGGACGTGGTGGCTATCAAGGCGCTCGAGACGGGGTGCGTGCCGCCGGTTGCAAACTTCAAGGAAGTCGATCCAGAACTGGGACCGTTGAACCTGTCCAAGGGCGGCCCGTATCCGGTGGAGTATGCCCTGCGGCTGGGCGCCGGATTCGGCTCGCAGATCAGCATGACGTTGATGCGGCGCGTTGCAGGCGCCGAGGTCCGGCCCGGGCCCAAGGCTTTGGGATACGGCTATCGGATCGCCGATCCAGTGGCATGGCAGAGTTGGCTCGACCGGATCGCGGGCTATCGGGCGGATCTTGAGGTAGTGCATCGCACTCTTCGCGTGCACGATGCCGGCGCGGCGGTCAAAGTGCCGCCGGCCGAAAAAGCCGCGGCACAGGCGGCGCCAACGCCAGGCGCGCCGCCTCTGCCGATGGCGGTGGCCGCGCCGGCGTCGAAGCCTATGACGCCGGCGCCGGCCCCCCAAGCTCCCGTTTCCGAGCCTGCGGAGGACCCGGTGCAAAACCGAATCCTTGCGCTCGTGATCGAAAAAACGGGCTACCCGCGGGAGATGCTGGATCTGGACCTCGATCTGGAGGCGGACCTCGGCGTCGATACCGTGAAACAGGCGGAAATGTTCGCCGCGATTCGCGAGACATACAACATCCCGCGCGATCCGAACATGAAGCTGCGCGATTTCCCGACTCTGGCTCGCGTGATCCAGTTTTTGTACGACCGGCGCCCCGACCTGAAGGCCGCCGCGCCAGAAAAGACGGCCGCTGCGCCAGTACAGGCGGCTGCGGTGGTGGGGGCCGCCGCGCCGCCTTCCGAAGACCTCGTTCGGCGGAAGGTGCTCGACCTGGTCGTGGAGAAGACCGGCTACCCCAAGGACATGCTGGATTTGGACCTCGACCTGGAGGCGGACCTCGGCGTCGATACCGTGAAACAGGCGGAAATGTTCGCCGCGATTCGCGAGACATACAACATCCCGCGCGACCCGAACGTGAAGCTGCGCGATTTCCCGACTCTGGCTCGCGTGATCCAGTTTGTGTACGACCGGCGCCCGGACCTGAAGGCCGCCGCGCCAGTACAGGCGGCTGTGGTGGTGGAGGCCGCCGCGCCGCCTTCCGAAGACCTTGTTCGGCGGAAGGTGCTCGACCTCGTCGTGGAGAAAACCGGCTACCCCAAGGACATGCTGGATTTGGACCTCGACCTGGAGGCGGACCTCGGCGTCGATACCGTGAAGCAGGCGGAAATGTTCGCTGCGATTCGCGAGACATACAACATCCCACGTGACCCGAACGTGAAGCTGCGCGATTTCCCGACTCTGGCGCGCGTGATCCAGTTCGTATATGACCGGCGCCCGGACCTGAAGGCCCCCGCTCCGCCGCTCGCGGCGCCGGCGCCGAGCATTGCCGCAGCCCCGCAGCCTGCGCCGGCGCCGGCAGTTCCTGCGCCGGCCGAAGTGAAATCCGCGGCCCCCGCGGACAATCCCATTCGAGAGAAGGTGCTTGAGATTGTTGCGGAAAAAACCGGCTACCCCAAAGACATGCTGGATCTGGACCTCGACCTGGAGGCGGACCTCGGCATCGACACGGTAAAACAGGCCGAGATGTTCGCCTCGGTGCGCGCGGCTTTTAACATCCCGCGCGATCAGACGCTACGGCTACGCGACTTCCCGACGCTCGGGCACATCATGCGATTTGCCGAGGAGCGACGGGCTTCGACGGCCGCGCCGGCGGCGGCCGAGCCGGTGGAAGAGCCGCGCCCCGAACTCGCGACCTTCGAGGCAGCCGACACGATTCCGCGCCGCGTGCCGATTCCTGCGCTGCGTCCGCCGCTCGATCTATGCAAGCCGACCGCCGTATCGCTTGAGTCCGGCCGGCGAGTATTTGTCATGCCCGACAGGTCCGGCGTAGCCGAGGCCCTGACCGGCAGGCTGCGGGAGCTTGGCGTGGAAGTGGTCCAGACCCCCAAGGCCCTGGGCGTTGCGCCGGTCGATGGCGTCTATTGGCTTCCCGCACTGGATGACGAGGGCGACCTCGATCGGATGACGCTGGACGCCTGGCACGAGGCCCTGGATATCCGCGTCAAGTCCTTCTACCGGACTATGCGCAAGCTCTTTGACCAGGTGGCGGCTCCAAGCACATTCCTGGTCTCGGCGACCCGCCTTGGCGGCCAGCACGGATACGACCAGGGCGGAGCGACAGCGCCTCTGGGCGGCGCGGTTACCGGCTTCACCAAGACGTATAAACGTGAGCGGCCGGACGCACTGGTGAAGGCCGTCGATTTCGAGACCGGGCGCAGCGCCGCGGAGATCGCCGAACTTCTCATCGGCGAGACGCTGCGGGATCCCGGCGCGGTCGAGATCGGTTATCGGAGCGCCCAACGCTGGACGATAGGACTTGAGGAACGTTCTGCCGCCGATGGGCAACCGGGCATGACGCTCAACAAAGACAGCGTGTTTCTGGTCACGGGCGCGGCGGGCAGCATCGTGTCCGCTATCACCGCGGACCTGGCCGCGGCATCCGGCGGCACGTTCTACCTGCTGGATCTCGCGCCGGAGCCCGACCCCGCCAATCCCGACCTCAAGCTCTTTGCGAGCGATAAGGAAGCTTTGAAACGCGACCTGTTCGCGCGCATTCAGGCGCGCGGTAAGCGCGCCACGCCCGCGCTTGTGGAAAAAGAGCTGGCCGCGCTGGAGCGTGCCGAATCCGCACGGGTTGCCATCGCCGCGGTTCGCACGGCCGGCGGCGCGGCGTACTACTACAGCGTCAACCTCACGGATGGAGAAGCAGTTGCAAAGGTTATCGCGGACGTTCGGCAACGCAGCGGGCGTATCGACGTCTTGCTGCACGCCGCCGGGATCGAGCGCAGCCATGTGCTGCCGGATAAGGACCAGCGCGAGTTCGACCTGGTCTTCGACGTCAAGAGCGACGGGCTATTCCACTTGCTCCGCGCCATCGGCGAAATGCCGTTGGGGGCGATGATCGGGTTCAGCTCGATCGCCGGCCGGTTCGGCAACGGAGGGCAGACGGATTACAGCGCCGCTAACGACCTGTTCTGCAAGATCGCCTCGAGCTTCCGCCGCACCAGGCCAGCAACCCGCGCGATCGCAATCGACTGGACGGCGTGGGGCGGCATCGGAATGGCCACGCGGGGCTCCATCCCGAAGGTGATGGAGATGGCGGGCATCGACATGCTGCCCCCCGCGGCCGGCGTTCCGTGGATTCGGCGCGAGCTGACTGCGGGCGCTGGAAGCGGCGAGGTGGTTGTGGCCGGACGGCTGGGCGCGCTTCTGCGGGAATGGGATGCGACGGGCGGTCTGGACGCAGCCGCCGTGCTGCGGGGTCCCATGATCGACGGCACGGCACGCTTGGACTTCGACGGCCGTGTGACGGTCGAGACTTCGCTCGATCCCGCAGTCCAACCGTTCCTCGACGATCACCGCATCGACGGGACGGCGGTGCTGCCCGGCGTAATGGGAGTCGAGGGCTTCGCGGAAACGGCGCTCTCGGTGACGCCCGGCTTTCAGGTAGAAGCGGTCGAAGACGTCGAGTTCCTGGCGCCGTTCAAGTTTTACCGCGATGAGCCGCGTACGGTCACCATCGAGGCGCGGTTCCGACCCGAAGGCGACGGCTTGATTGCGGATTGCCGGTTGACAGGACTGCGTGTCCTGGCCATTCAACCCGATGCACGGCCCGAAACCCACTTCACCGGCCGCGTCCGGCTGTCCAGGGAACTCCGCGAGGTGGAACAGGCTTCGGCCTGCCATCCCGTTCCGGAGGAGCCCCACGAATCGACCATCGATGCCGCGGACATCTACCGCGTCTACTTCCATGGCCCGGCGTACAAGGTGTTGAAGCGGGCGTGGTGGGATGAGAACGGCGCCGTCGGCGAGATGGCGGCCGACCTTCCGAGCAACCATCATCCCAGCGACCAGCCGCTCGTCATCGCGCCGCGGCTGATCGAACTTTGCTTCCAGACGGCGGGCCTGTGGGAGATGGCTGTTCAACATCGGATGGGCCTGCCGCTGCATGTCGATCGGGTTTCGCTCTTTCGTGCGCCCGACGTCGCGGCCGGGCCGCTATTCGCTGTCGTAACAGCCGATCCGGCGGCAGGGAGCTTCGACGCCGACGTGGTCGACCGGGCCGGTACGCGGTACCTGCATCTCAGCGGCTACCGGACGGTGATTGCCAGCGAAAACGTGGACTTGCCGATATTCGCAACGGCGCTGGCCGTGATGGCGTAGCGTGTGGACATCTACTGGCTCGAACAGAGCGAGAGCGACGTGCCCTCGGAAGATGGGTGGCTAAGCGGGGACGAGCGTATTCGCCTCGACAGGCTGCATGTTCCAAAACGCCGTGCGGACTGGCGACTGGGGCGCTGGACGGCGAAATATGCCGTCGCCGTGTATTTGAACCTTCCGCGAGACCCGGAGGCGCTGGCCGGCGTAGAACTGCGGCCTGCGCCCTCGGGCGCGCCGGAGGTATTCCTCCACGGCCGGCCTGCGCCTGTAGCGCTTTCGCTCAGTCACAGCCGCGGTCTGGGATTGTGCGTTATCGCGCCGGCCGGCGTCGAGGTGGGGTGCGATCTCGAAACGGTCGAGCCGCGCATTTCGGCGTTTCTTACCGATTACTTCACGGATGAAGAGCGGAACCTGGTGTCGCGAACGCCGGCCGCTAGCCGGGATCGGTTAGTGACCTTGCTATGGAGCGCCAAGGAAAGCGCGCTGAAGGCTCTGCGATGCGGCCTGCGGTTGGACACCCGCTCGGTGCGGGCCGCTCCGTCCGACGTCCTCGAAGCACGCGACGACGGGTGGCATCCAGTGTCCGCTACGCACACCAGCGGCAGGACGTTCCGTGGATGGTGGCGAGATTCGGGCGACCTTGTCAGGACAGTCGTCGCGGATCACAGAACTCTCCGTTCCCTCCGGCTACTGGCAATCGGGGCTTGTTGACAGCCGCTGGCGGAGTTCACTTCCGCGGTGGGACCTGGAAAGGCAGCCACGGAAAGACTCGAGCCAGGGTCGGAATCAAAACATTGTATGACGCCACGCCAACCCAGGCGCCGAGCGTGTTCGTAATGAGATCCGTTGTGCCGGATTCCCGCGTAGGAAGGAAGGCCTGCAGGATCTCGATTGTGAAGCTGACCGCGATTCCTAGAACGACGGTGACGAGCGCTGCCCGCTTGATGGGTTGCGTTACCAGGTAAGCGTAGAAACAGAAACCCAAGGGGATGAAGCCAACAATGTTCTTGAGCGCGGCTCCCCAATAACTCCTGGCCATGCTGAACTCGGTCCAAAACGGCTCCAGAACGATTTTCTCCTGGACCTGGTACTTTTCCGGAATGAATAGGTCCACGCCGGACCGCGCTTTATCCCTGACGACATTTCCGACGCGCTCATCAAAGAGGTATAGCGCAAGATTTCGCTCATCCTCGGCTATTTCAGGCCGCCCAGTTTGCTTCCAAGTTGCGCAGTTGTGAAGGACTTGCACCGCCGTGAGTTGCCGATTGTAAATTGCGAAACCGAACAACCGACCAGACCAACTATCAGTCTGCCCCGGTGAACCAGCCAAGACCAGACGACCGGAAAAGTCTCGCGCCGACAGCGGAAACTGGGGCGCGACCACGGCTAGAACGCCATCGATGTAAATCCAGGCCCCTTTCATGCCGGAAGTGACGGTTATGAACACCGGCCCCGAGTCGCGTCGAAAAACGTCATTGACGTGGAGACTTACCGGTTTGGCATGATGTTGTTCATCCCGCGCCGCGGTTCGCACCACAAGATCGGTTTGAGACTGATATAGCAAGAATTGGAATAGATTCCCGGGTTCGTAAAATGCCAGGAGGGAGCCGGAGTCCCAAATGCGCTCGGGCTGCAACCAGAGCTCCAGACTCGCTTCAGGGGCGTTCTGCGGATTTGTGATCTGGAAAGAGCCGGAGCCGATGACGGCGCCGTGGCTGCCGAAGCGAAGGCCGTTACGATTTTCCAGCCAGGCCACTTCATTTCCGGGGGAATGAAAGGGCCAGAGACCCAACGTCAGAATGGTGCATAAGACCGCGGCACAGATGAGCGCTAAGAGATTCAGTTTCATTCTGTTGGAGTCGGTTTTAGAGATGATCCGAAGCGCAGTCTTGACGTCCTCGGAAGGCCATTTGCAGTGATTGCGCCTTCAGTAGTTTTATAGCATGGCGGCGTTCGCCGGGGCGGCTTGGCGGTCATCAACCGCGAGATCATCGGCGCCGACAGCCGGAACAAGCGGTCGCTGACGAGTCCGCAACAGCGGTTGGTAAGGACCGGCGGCGCTCCGGCTAACCACGCGCGGTACTACTGCCGATGCTGGCGGAGAGCCACTTGAGGCGGCGGTCGCTCGGGAGGATGGTGCGCCGAATCGCAGCGCTGCCGGTGCACAAGATAGGGCGCCGCAGCGGAGAAGCCGACACGTCGAAGGAAGGAGGGGGCCGAGGGTGTCTGAGAAACCGCATGAAATGATGTACTTCCAGGTCTTCGGCACCCGGAAGAGCCAGAGTTTGGCGCCTTCCTTAACCGCCGGAGTCGCTCGAGGATGGGAACTGGCAAAACGAAAATCTTTGGCTTGGAGGTTTAGATCTAGTACCTTTGGTAGGGTCCATGCCGAGCCTTGTGAGCAGTACCGGGGGCACCAAAACACCTTCATGCTTGTTGACTCCTAGGAACGTCCGTGTAACATGTTGCATAGGCTAACGGTCGGGGTCGATGACCGTTGCCGGATCGGTGAAGGTCCGACGAAGATGATCCATAGGCGTGGGAACCGATACGATGCTTTTTAAGGAACAACTAGTGGGACTGACCCAACTCAAGCGCCAGGCCCCTCCGGTTTGTCGCCCGGTTTCGTCTCACGTCCCGACTCCCGAGTTAGGTGCTGGGTGATCAGCTCGCCGAAGCCCAGACGTTAATCCAACTGCCTGCCGAAATTAGGCCGCCAATCTTCCGGCTTTTAGGGGGACCGTTCCGGATCGGCGGGCGGCTAGGCAACCAGCGCAGACAACCCCGGGCTCTGCCGTTTTTCCCAACCGCAAAATGACCCAGGCGCCGAGCGTGTTCGTCGTGAGATCCGTGGCGCCGAATCAAGAGAGTCAGAAAGGGTCCATTGACGGAGATGGCGGAGTGTGCGAGGAAGACCGACGTGCCGATGGCACCACTGTTGGAATTTAGCACTGAAACCGTGTGCAAAATCGGTAGATTCTTGGTTAATAGCCCCTGGATGGAGACATGGGCCGGACTTCCTAGTACTGCACTCCAACTTCTGGTATTCACTTTAGGGCGGCATTTCTGGACAGAACTAAACCGCACAGTCGTTGGTACCAAGTACCTCTCTTCAATTTCTCCTATTTACTTTAGGGGACCAAACTCGTAATATTTAAACCTATACCCCAAGTATGGCATTTGCCATACGAGCGGAGTCGTATTTCACGCGATTATCTTTAACATGGATCGCGCGATTTGGGACTCTAATGGCGGTAGCTTGTGTTCTCAGCTAGGCGCGTGGGGAATACAGGATCGACCATGGTTCAAAGTGAGGCGTTGCCGCGGCCGGAAGTTTTTCCTTGGTACGCCATTCAGATTCAGTCCAGATTGGGGAGCTTAGCCTCCGCCACCTTGCGCGGCAAGGGCTACGAAGAGTTCCTTCCGCTCTATCGCGCCCGGCACCGGTGGTCCGACCGGAACAAAGAACTGGAACTCCCACTCTTCCCCGGCTATCTTTTCTGTCGCTTCGACGTGAGCGATCGCCTGCCCATCCTTACGACTCCCGGCGTGATCGGCCTCGTCGGCGCCGGTAAGACACCCATTCCGGTTGACGAGGAGGAGATCGACGGCATTTGGGCGATCCTCCGTTCCGGGTTTGCAGCGCAGCCGTGGCCCTTTTTGCGAGTCGGCTCTAAGGTCTGCATCGAACGCGGCCCATTGGCAGGGTTGGAAGGCGTCATCGCCAACACAGACAAGGTCTATCGCCTGATCGTCTCCGTCAGCCTGCTGCAACGTTCCGTCGCGGTCGAAATCGACCGTGCGTGGGCTCGCCCCATCGCCGATCATATGGGTCCGCAATCTGTGTCCCTGTCCGAATGTACACGCCACATGGCGAAGGCCAGCTAAAGAACAAGGCGCCGCGGCAATTTCCTTAACTAACGGAGTCGCTTCATGTCTGATTTTGACCACAGAAATAGGATGATCAGCGTCCGCCTCTCCGAGGTAGAATATGAACTCCTCAAAGCGCACTATCTAACTTGCGGCGCCCGCAGCGTCTCTGACCTCGCCCGCCTGGCTTTGCACCGCATTATGACCGGATGGGATGCCTCCGAACACGCCTTAGCCGAGAGGCTCACAAAACTCGATGATCGGGTCCAAAATCTGGAGTCCAAAGTCTCGCTTTTTGTGGAGCGAGAGAAAGCGATTTCGTAAGCCTGGGTCCTCGTGACCCCGTCGGCGCGCCTAGAGCCAGAGTTCTCGCGGCGTTCGGCCGGCGTTGTCATGGCAATGCCAAATAGCGGAAGAGTCAAGAGAAGGCGAATCTATGCTGAACAAGATGCTAGGCCTCAAGGCGAACCCCCGGGCGGAGAACCAGTTTTCCCTCGTGCGCAAGCACCCCTCGGGCTTCGGGATGCTTTCCCAGGAACTCTTTATCAAGCTGTTGTGCCTGGAACGACGGCGGACGGAGCGTTCCGGTCGACGTTTTCTGCTGATGCTTCTCGATACTGGCAATCTCCTGAAAGTCCCCAATACGCCGGTGCTTCCGAATCTCCTGTTGGCAATCGCGCAATCGACAAGGGACACGGACCTCACGGGTTGGTACAAGGACGGCTCGGTCATTGGCGTGATTTTCACCGAGCTCGGCGGCGCCGAAGACAAGTACATTGTGCGCCAACTTTCGACCAAACTCACGGACTCGTTGCACGGGGCTCTCAGCATCCGGGAATTTAACAAAATCAGCCTGTCGTTTCATATCTTTCCCGAAGACTGGGACGATGACAGCCCGGATGGCCCCGTCACTTCGACGCTGCGAGCGGAGTTAGCGAACGAAATCAATCGAACGAGGGTCGAATTTAGCGCGAAGCGCCTGATGGATATTGCAGGCAGCGTGGCGGGTTTGATTCTATGCCTGCCGGCGTTCGCGATCGTAGCGCTTGCGATTAAGCTGACTTCCAGGGGGCCGGTGCTCTTCCGGCAGGTGAGACTGGGCCAACACGCGAAGAAGTTTACATTCCTGAAATTCCGCTCGATGTACGTCAACAACGATCACAGAATCCATCAAGAATATGTGAGAAGCTTTATCGCGGGAGCGCCCGGCGCTGAGCAGACCGCGGGTAACCAGCAGAAACTGTATAAATTAACGGCCGATCCAAGAGTCACGCCGATCGGACGGCTTCTGCGAACCACGAGCCTGGATGAACTCCCGCAGCTTCTGAACGTGCTGTGGGGGCACATGTCGCTGGTGGGGCCGCGTCCACCGGTCACATACGAATTCGACCAGTACGATTTGTGGCACAAGCGGCGCCTGCTGGCAGTGAAACCCGGAATCACCGGGCTATGGCAAGTGTACGGTCGCAGCACAGTGAAATTCGACGAGATGGTTCGCTTGGATATCCGATATGCCAGGTCCTGGTCGCTGTGGCTGGACCTTAAAATACTGTTACAAACCCCGCGTGCTGTTATTACCGGCAATGGCGCCTGGTAGACAGCGGACGGCTTACGCGCGGGATCCGGTTTCCGCCTTACGTCCTCGCTCAATCACGGCCCGCCTCAGATGGCCGCGCTGGTGTCCGTGCAAGGGCCGAATACGGCCTTCATTCCCGCCAGGACACGCCGCATAGATCAGGCCGCTATCCCTTTTTCCGCAAAACCGTCTCTCACAAGAAGATTGCCTAAAGGAACTTATGATTCACCTTGGCGTTATCGGCTACGGCTATTGGGGCCCGCAAATTGCGCGTAACTTTCACGGCCTGAAAGATTGTGAGCTGTCGGTGATCTGCGACAAATCGGCCGAATCACTCCGGCGGGCCAAGCAAGCCTATCCCGCGGCATGCGTGACGGACGACGCCCAAGAGGTAGTATGTTCGCCGCACATAGATGCCGTGGCCGTCATCACGCCCGTTTGGACCCACTTTGCACTGGCCAAAGCCGCCCTGCAAAACGGCAAACACGTCTTTGTGGAGAAACCGTTCACGTCGACTGTGGCTGAGGCCGAGGAATTGATTGATCTGGCTGCCCGAAAGCAGCTTCAGATTATGGTGGATCACACGTTCCTTTTCACGGGGGCGGTGAAGAAGATTCGTGAATTGATCGATGCAGGAACTTTAGGCAGGCTGTATTACTACGATTCGACGCGGGTTAACCTGGGTCTGTTCCAGCACGATGTCAACGTTCTTTGGGATTTGGCGCCGCATGACCTCTCCATCATGGACCATCTGATCAGCGCTAGGCCCGAGGTTGTCGTCGCTACGGGCCAAAAGCACCTTAACGGTCATGAGGATATCGCTTATCTCACCATCTATTTTGAAGACTCCGTGATTGCCCATATTAGCGTGAACTGGCTTTCTCCGGTCAAAGTGCGTACGACATTGTTGGGTGGTGAGAAGAAGATGGTGGTTTGGAACGACCTCGCGGCCGACGAAAAAGTGAAAGTATACGACAAAGGCGTCGATATCACGAGCGGACCGGGCGTCTATGATTTGCTTGTGAGCTATCGATCCGGTGATATGTGGGCGCCCAAGATCGACCAAATGGAGGCATTGAGCAGCGAAGCTCGGTATTTCATCGACTGTATCGACAAGCAGAAGACTCCCTTCAACGATGGCGCCTCGGGTTTGCGGGTTGTGCGGCTATTGGAGGCTGCCGGGCGGTCATTGGAAGGACCGGGAAGAGCCATAAGCGTATGAATTCATATCTGTGCATCGCCCCTGACGTGAAACTGGGCGCGAACGTCAAGCTGTCGAAGTTCATCAACCTGTACGGATGCGAGATCGGCGACAACACGAAGATCGGGGCGTTCGTCGAGATCCAGAAGAATGCCACGGTGGGAAAGAACTGCAAGATTTCCAGCCATGCCTTCGTCTGCGAGGGGGTCATGATCGAAGACGAGGTTTTCATCGGGCATGGCGTGACCTTCATCAACGATACGTATCCGCGAGCGACGGCGGCGGGGGGTCTCCAGACGGAGACCGATTGGAAGGTGGAGAACACTCTCATTAAGAAGGGCGCCTCCATCGGGTCAGGCGCTACGATTCTCTCAAAGGTGACGGTTGGGGAACGGGCGATCGTGGGCGCCGGCAGTGTCGTAACGAAGGACGTTCCGGACTGCGCGATCGTAGCCGGCAATCCTGCGAAAGTGCTGCGGATAATGGCGGACGTGGTATGCGAGAAAAGCGAATCATGACAAACGGCAAGATTCCGTTCTTGGACCTAGCGGCTCCCCATGCGCAACTGAAGAAAGAGTTGCAGGCGGTTTTTGCGGAGGCCCTGCGGACCGGCGGATTTGTGGGCGGCGCCATGGTCGAAGGCTTCGAGCGGGAGTTTGCAGGATTCTGCGGCACGCAGCATTGCGTGGGCGTGGCCAGCGGCACGGACGCGGTGCGATTCGCGCTGATGGCGGCGGGCCTCAGGGAAGGGGCCATCGCCGTCACGGTCCCGAACACGTTCATCGCCACGGCGGAGGCGATCACCCAGGCCGGGGCGCGGCCCGATTTCGTGGATATCGACGAACGCACTTATAACATGGATCCCGAGAAGCTTCGGGAGTACCTGGAAGCGCAATGCTTCGTCGCCGGGACCACCGGGGAACTCGTCAATCGGAGGTCCGGACGCCCCGTGGCGGCCGTGGTTCCGGTGCACCTTTACGGGCAGACGGCGGATATGGATCCAATTCTGGAATTAGCCGAACGCTACAACCTGGTCGTGGTCGAAGATGCGTGCCAGGCGCACGGCGCGGAATACTACTCGGCTAAAGAGGGCCGCTGGCGGAAAGCCGGCTCGATGGGGAAAGCAGCCGCGTTCAGCTTCTATCCGGGCAAGAATCTAGGCGCCTGCGGAGAAGGCGGCGCGGTGACCACCGGCGACCCGGAGCTGGCGCGGAAGATCCGCGTGTTGCGCGACCACGGCCAGACGCGAAAGTATTGTCATGAAGTTGAGGGATACAACGGCCGGCTGGACGCGATTCAGGCGGGGATACTGCAGGTGAAGCTGAAGCGTCTTCCGGAGTGGAATGCGCGCCGGCGGGAAGCCGCTGCGCGCTTTAGGGAGTTGTTCCTCGAAGCCGGAGTCGGTCAACTTGTCCCGTACGAACCCGAGTGGGCGAAAGCGGTCTATCACCTGTACGTGATCCGAGTTCAAGAACGCGACAGCTTCATGCGGCGCCTGGCGGAGGCGGGGATCGGCACGGGGATCCACTATCCGGTGCCGCTGCACCTCCAGAAAGCCTACGAGCGTCTCGGATACCGGTCCGGCGCATTCCCGGTGGCCGAGAAACTCGCTTCGGAAATCGTCTCGCTGCCCATGTTCCCGCAGTTGACGGGGGAGCAACAGGCGCGAGTGGTAGCCTGCGCCATGAACTTCCTATCGGTTGCTCCCTTGGCGATGGCGCAAGCCGCGGCTTCGTACTGATGCCGGCATTCCGTCCTGATCGCGTCGCAACGTTGTACTTCTTCCAGCCGCTGCAGCGGCTCCTGCGGCGCACAGCGGCCGGAATCCCCGTTCTGATGTACCACAGCATTTCAGAAAACCCTGAAGTTCGTGGGAGCGCCTACTTCCACACCTGCACGAACCCGCGGGTATTTCGGGAGCATTTGGCCTTGCTTGCCCGCGACGGTTACATAACTATCAGCTTGGACGAAGCCGTCCGCCGACTGGAACAGGGCGCCCAAACTACTGAAAAGCTTGTGGTTTTGACCTTCGACGACGGATTCGCGGATTTCTACACTGAAGCGTTTCCCGCCCTTAGCGCGCTCAGATACACCGCAACCGTCTTTCTGCCCACGGCTTACATCGGCGACACCCCCCGGCAATTCAATGGAACAACCTGTCTCACGTGGGGCCAGGTTCGGGAACTCCAAAAGGCCGGGATCGAGTTCGGTTCCCACACGGTGACGCATCCTCAACTGCGCACATTGCCGGCGGCGGGCGTCCAACGGGAGCTTCGATCGTCCAAGCAGGAGATCGAAGACCGGCTGGGCGGGCCGGTTGCGTCGTTCTGCTATCCCTTCAAATTCCCCGAACCGGACCGCAAGTTCCGGCAAATGCTGCGCGCGATGCTGCTGCAAGTTGGGTACGAGAACGGCGTGACGACGATTCTCGGAACCGCGGATTCCTCAAGTGACCCGCTATTCCTCGAGCGCATTCCAGCAAACTCCAGCGACGACGGCGCTTTTTTCATGGCCAAATTGCAAGGCGCGTACGACTGGCTGCATGCCTTTCAGTTCGCCGCCAAGCTATGCCCAATTCGCACGCCTGTTTCATAGCAAGGGGCAAGGCTCCCCGGACGCGTTTCCCCACGATACTATCGCCGCGCCTACCTTCGTTAGCGCTAGCCCTGCCATTCACTGCGCTATAATTAGACCCGATATGCTGAAATTTACCACGATTCGGAAGATCAAGATGAACTGTTCGCCGCACGGCCTTCGTTCGGCAATCGCTCTCGCAGTCCTTGCGCTCAGTTGCACGGTCGCCTCTGCGACGGATTATTACATCGCTCAATCCGTCGCAGGTTCCGGGGATGCTTCCAGTTGCGCGAACGCCAAGGCATCCTCCTGGAATTGGGCCTCCCCATCCGTCGCGGACGGAGACACAGTACATGTCTGCGGGGCAATTACGTCTGCATTGATCATTCCGAAGGGAGGGACTACGACAGCAATCACTCTGCAATTCATGAGTGGAGCGCAGTTTTCTTCTCCAGCATGGGTCGCGGCAATCCAGGCTTACGGCTTGAGCCATCTCATCATCGACGGCGGTGCGAATGGACTCATCCAGAACACGGCAAACGGCGACGGGTTGGCAAATCAATCGGCCTCGTATGGCGTGTACTTGTCACTCTGCACAAATGTAGAGGTTAAAAATCTCACGATCTCAAATCTCTATGTTCATGTAAGAGGAACGCCGAGTAGTCCCATGGTGTATGGTGTCTTTGACACAGGAGGAACAGGAATCTCAATACACAATAACACGATCCATGATGCTTATTACGGCATCTTCCGTGCGGCGTCCTATTCGGGTTCGAATTTGAATTGGTTTGCCAACACCATCTATAACTGTAACTGGGGATTCGGCGTCACCGCGGGTGGAGTTGGCATCGTGCTCGATACGGTGAACGTCCACAACAACGATGTAACGATGGGCACGATTTGGGATGATACCGGAAACGGCAACCACCACAACGGGATCTATGCCTACACAGACCCAACGCCAAATGCCAGAATCACTAACCTGTCGTTCTATAACAACTACGTCCACGGGGCAATTGGGCAGCAGTGGACTTCTACCGCCATGTTTTTCGCTTCATACGGCGTCATAAGTCCAAAAATATACAACAACTCGTTTGTAGGTAACTCCGGAGACCCCGCAACCGGCTATATCGTTCTAGATTCCAATGCTTTGAGCAGCACACCGCTGGTGGCGAACAACACGATCATCGGGACAAGCGTAGTGCCATACCTCAATACTTGGATGGGAGCCAACATCTATCCAAGATGCCTCGAAGTAGACAATAGTCCACTATCGGCGGTGACGTTCGAAAATAACATTTGCGCCACTGTGTATAACGGCATGGCGACAGACATCGTGATTGCATCGGACTACAATGACATCTGGAACGTCACCGATTACGGAGTGATAAGCGGGACGTATTACACCGCTTGGCCAGGGGTAGGGTCCTGGCAAGCCGCTGGGTATGATACGCACGGCACGAACGGAAATCCATTACTCTCGTCTTCATACGAACTGCAACCAGGCTCACCAGCAATTGGTGCGGGCGCAAACCTTTACACTGTCTGCAACGGCCAGCCCAATCCCGGCCTGGGTGCTCTATGCAGCGACTTGAGTGGGAATCCGCGACCGTCAAGTGGAGCGTGGGATGCGGGAGCTTTTTCGTTCAACAGCGCACCCAACCCACCCAACCCACCCGCGGGCCTGACGACCCTTGTGCACTAGACGTTCCGACCGAAGCCCCGATGCAATCATACCTCCCACGGACATCGATACTTTTTTCGAGGATCGATCTCCTCAGGGGAACCACACACCAGCAGCCCCGTTGCGGCCTGCGCGGGATCCTCGGCCGCCGCCGATCTGGAAAGATCCCAAAGGAGTTGGCTATGAACAGACTACACGCGGCCTTTCCCATCGTTGTCAAGAAGTATGTGTGGAACATGAAATATGCGCTCCTTGGATACCCCCGGTTTGTGGCTCCAGCCGACGCGCTCCAGTATCTCTCCGCGACGCTGTCTGGAACCGAAGCGCTGCTTGACCTAGGTTGCGGGCGGGGATCCTTAATTCGTGGCCTTAGAAAGACTGGCTGGATGGGATACTACTGCGGCGTCGATATTTCAAATCACGCGATCAGAGATGCCCGCACGTTTAAGGATCAACGGTGTTCATGGGTTGTTTCCGACCTAGAGGCTTTCCGTTCGCCTTTTAAATGGGATGCCGTTGTCATGATCGAATCCATGAACTACGTCAAACTTGCTGAGCTTCCCGCTGTCTTGAACCGATTAATGGGAATGCTCGCAGATCGCGGAGTGTTTGTTGTTCGCCTCCACGATCCCAACAAACATAGTGAGTACGTTAGGACAATCCACGAGCTTTACCCTGGTACGCAGAACATGGGGACAAACCTCTTCCGCATTGCCGCTGGTTCCCCCCGGTCCGTCGGTCACCAAGCCTAGGTGTCGGATGCTCACGGTCAAAGGTCGGGCGGAGATTCAGACAGCATGGGAGGCTTGGATCAACAAGCCGGCTCCGCTTGGCCGAGCGACAAATGAAGGAAGTCAGTAAGTCCCCATGCCGGGTGCTTCAAGGCGCTTGACACGTGCGGAAGCCAGCGGCAGTCTACCATGAGATGACAGCTCCCCAATCACAATACGATCCGGGATTTGCGGCGTTTGGCGGGGGATCGGCCGACAGCGTCCTGCATCCTGTCGTAATAGTGGGAATTGGCGTCGTAGTGGTTCTGACGTTTTTGCTGCCGCGAAAGCATGTCATTGTTCCTCTGCTCCTCGGCATATTGCTGACCCCCTCGGGACAAAATTTGAATCTCGGGGTCCACTTCTACGTCTATCGGATACTGGTTCTAGTCGGCTGGGCGCGCCTATGTATGTCGAAGCCAAAGTCGGGGAAGTTCTTTACGGGTGGGTTCATCACACTCGACAAGGTTTTTCTGACGTGGGCCGTCTACCGGTTTCTGGCAGTGAATTTACAGTTCCTCCAGATCGGCGCGACGATGTTTCAAATTGCCCAGCTCTTGGATTGCGTAGGCGGATATTTTCTATTTCGGTCCCTTATCCGAAACGATACGGATGTCCAGAGAGTCGTGACGGTGTTTACGCTGGTGGCGGTGGTATCGGCCGCCGTTATGCTCCAGGAATTGCATACCGGTCGGAACATGATGGGCCTTCTTGGCGGGATCCGGCTTATTTCGGCCACCCGTAACGGCCGGATTCGCGCCCAGGGAGTCTTTCAGCATTCCATTTTGGCCGGATCGTTCGGCGCTATAGTCTTTCCTCTGTCGCTCTGGCTGTGGAAGCGAGGAAGCGCCAAACTGGCGGCCGTGGTTGGTGCGATTTCGTCCACCATTATGGTTTTCGCCTGCGCTAGCAGCACACCTGTCGCCGGCTGGTTGGGAACATTTGTCGCAGTTTGCCTGTGGCCCTTGCGCAAGAGACTAAGGCTGATCCGACGGGTGACCGTGGTTACGCTGTTGGGGCTGGCCGTGGTCATGAAAGCGCCCATTTGGTATCTATTGGCGCGCATCGATTTTGCAGGCGGCTCCTCCGGCTGGGAGCGCGCTTTTCTGATCGACACGTTCACCCACCACATAGGCGATTGGTGGCTGATTGGAAGCAGAGCCAGTGCCACCTGGGGATGGGACATGTGGGACCAGTGCAACCAGTTTGTGATGGAGGGCGAAAACGGGGGACTGGTACCATTTATTTGCTTCGTCGCCATGATCGTCATCTGCTTCAAGGCAGCAGGGAATGCCAGAAAACTGGCAGGGCGCAATCGCCGGCTGAAGTGGCTATTCTGGCTGCTTGGGACTGTCATGTTCGCTCAAGTGCTGGTCTTCATGGGGGTCGACTACTTCGACCAATCGAAATTCGTATGGTATGCCATCCTGGCGATCTTTCCCGCAGCTACGATGGCTGCTCAAGGGAGTGCTGCTCCCGAGGAGACCGTAGAGCCATTGCCATCGCCCGGTTCATCGGACCCAGGAGAAGCTTTCGCGGAGTCCTTCTGTCCGTCATGAGTGCCCCGACCATAACCCGTCGACCAAGGCCCTGGCGAGCGGAATTAGACCTCGTGGGTCGAACGCTCTGGCGAATGCCTGGTTGTTTTCGCATTGCGCGTTGGCTCGGGCCGCATTATTCCCTCCGATGCGTCCTGTTTCATCATGTTGCGGCTCCGGAAACCGCTTTCACGAAGGGTCTCGGAATTAGCGTGGCTCGGGGGAGTTTCGAATCGGCGTTGAAGTTTCTTACCAGGCATTACACTCCCGTTCGTTTGCAAGACGTTCTCGACGAACCAGATGGCCGCCGGCTTCCACCGCGGCCGGTGTTGGTTACGTTTGACGACGATTATGCATCGATCCGCGAGGTGGCGGCGCCGCTGTGCAAGAAGCACGGTGTGCCCGCGGTGTGCTTTGTTAATGCAGCCTATCTTGATAATCGGCGCCTAGCTCTCGACAATCTGGTCTGCTACGCGACGAACATAATCGGATTGGGCGGAGTCAACGCCCTCGCTAACGTAAGCAGTCCGCCCCAGCGCGGCGAGTTCAGCTCAATGGCGGAGGTCTTCAGTGACTTCTTGCCTGCACTTTCTCCATCTGCGAGGGAGGCATTCCGTAAGGGCTTAATGGCACTGCTCGGGACCGGCGAGGCTGAGCTTAGCGCCGCAGCGCAGATGTATCTGACCAGCGCGCAACTCCGGGAATTAGCAGCCTTTGACTTTGAAATTGGCAATCACACCTACAGCCACGTACACTGCCGGTCCCTGACGCGCGAAGATCTCAAGGAAGAGATAGACAGGAACAAGATGGAACTAGAGACGCTCACGGGGCGCACTGTGCGAGCGTTCAGCGTACCCTACGGCTGTTCGGAAGATCTAACGGCCGAACTAGTAGTGCACCTTCGGCATACTGGGCACGAAGCGGCGTTCTTGGTCGAAAGCCTGCCCAATGGGCCGGGCGCCGATCGCTTCGGCTTCAATCGGGTCAGCATTAGATCGCAGGAAGACGCTGGATTCTTCTCTGAAGTCGAAATCCTGCCACGATTCCGCGCGGTTAGGAACCGGCTGTTTAACAAATCGAGTTTGGAATCTGGGCGAAGCGGTTCGCCGCTGGCGCCGGCCAATTGAGCTATGTCGTTGTCAAGGTATCAGATCGAGGTGGATCGTGCTACGTCCGCGGAATGGGCGGCAGGGCTCGATTCATTTCAGGATGCCAACATCTATCAGACTTGGTCGTATGGCGCGGTGCGTTGGGGACAAGAGAATCTGAGCCACATGGTCGTCAAGAAAGACGCAGACGTGTTGGCCATGGCACAAGTCAGGATTATGCGGCCGGCGCGCCTCAGATGCGGGATCGCGTACTTAAGATGGGGTCCCATATGGGGCCGTCGGGGAAGAGCATTCGATTCAGGGGTTGCGGGCTACATGGCCGAAGCGCTGGAGGAGGAATACGTCGGCAGGCGAGGGCTTGTGCTGCGTGTGCTGCCGAACGCATTTGTCGGTTCCGACCGTGCCGCGCTGTTTGAGTCGGCGTTCACCCGGTTCACGAGCAAACCCGCCGCCGGCGGCAACACATACCGAACCCTCATCGTGGATCTGGCGCCACCACTTGATGAATTGCGCCGCCGACTCGACAAGAAATGGCGAAATGCCCTGAGCCGCGCTGAAAAGAACGGGCTTGAAATCGTGGACGGGGATGGAATCGGGGAGTACCGAATCTTCTGCCGGATGTACCGGGAAATGTTGAAGCGCAAGCGCTTTGAAACCACAGTGAGCATCGAAGAGTTTGGGCGGATTCAAGAGGACCTTCCAGAGAACCACCGCATGCAGACGCTGATCTGCCGGAAAGCAGGGACGCCAGTCGCTGGGATTGTGTCCTCGGCAATGGGCGATTCGGCGATCTATCTGCTTGGGGCGACGAGCGACACTGGGCTGACTGCGAATGGCGCCTATCTGCTGCAATGGGCGTGGATTCGGCGGCTCAAGGAAAGGGGCTTCAAGTGGTATGACCTCGGGGGGATCGATCCTGAGCGGAACCCGGGGGTCTACCATTTCAAGAGCGGGCTTTCGGGCGTCGACTCCAAACACATAAGCCCGCTGGTTGCCAGCAACGGCGGATTGGGCGCCGCAATCGTCACGTCGAGTGAGGCCGCTTACCAAACGCTCCTCGGCTGCTTCGCAAAGTTACGGGTGGCTCGCACCCAAGCCCTCGCAAGAGTCTGAGGTCCGATTTCGCCCGGCGTCTATGGATATTTCGGTCATCATCGTGAACTGGAACACCAAGGATCTTCTCGATCAATGCCTTGGGAGCCTGACCTTGCCGGGCGTTCGGAGTATCGAGACTATTGTCGTAGACAATGGCTCAAGCGACGGTTCTTCTGAGATGGTGGAAGACAAATTCCCGCAGGTCAAGCTGATCCGAAGTCATGAGAACCTGGGGTTCGCCAAGGCCAACAACCTTGGAATCCGGAATAGCTCCGGCCGCTACATCAGCTTGGTGAATTCCGATGTTAGAGTCTTGCCAGGCTGTTTGGATGCGTTGGCGGACTACCTGGATCGGAGCCCTTCCGTCGGCATTGTAGGTCCTCGCATCCTTAATGCCGACATGACCCTACAGAGTTCTTGTCGCCGGTTCCCCACCATTTGGAATAATATCTGTTCGGCAGTGGGCTTGGCGACCGCGTTCCCCAAGACTCGGGTCTTCAGCGGCGAGCACATGTTGTACTTTCCTCACGACCGGATTACCCCCGTGGACGTCTTGGTGGGGTGCTTCTGGATGACAAGGCGCACTGTCATGGAAGCCGTCGGTCCCCTAGATGAAGACTTTTTCATGTATGGCGAGGACGTGGATTGGTGCCGGCGTTGTTGGAAGGCAGGGTGGAAGGTTGTGCTCTTGCCCGACGCACAGGCAATCCACCACCGTGGTGCTAGTGCGGCCTCCCAACCGGTTCGCGCCGCAGTGGTACAACAGCGGTCGATCCTCCATTATTGGTCCAAACATCATGGTCTGCCCGGGGTGCTGGGAATCAAGGGTATCTTCCTTTGCCACCATCTGGTGCGCTACTTGGCCGGCATGGCCTTGCGCTTCTTTCGGTCGCCAAGATCTCCACAAAACGCTCGTCGCATAGACGCGAGCAGAGCCTGCCTGCGGGATCTTCTTTCTGGGGACGCGCCGCATGAAGCACGGGCGGCGGACGGGCGCTCCTCCTCATGAGCATTTCCTCATGAGCATTTCGACCGTCATGTCGCGCATTGGAGTATACTACCGGCGCAACGGTTGGTGGGCGACGGCTTGCCGCGCTGCACTCGGCGTAAAGCGGACGTTGTTCTCAAACCACATGGTCATCCATTACTGCGACCTCTCCGAACAGCGATCACGGCCGTCGGAGTTGCCGAGTTCTGTAAAGATTGAGAGGAAGAGGGCCAAAGCGGAGCTCAGCACACAGGAACTGGAACAGATCGTGGACTGCTGGAACTCCCGCATAGCCCGTCGAAATATCGCAGAGCGTTTTGGGCACGGGGCCTCCTTGTGGACGATAACGTCCGAGGGCGGTCTGGCAGGCTACGGCTGGACTCTGAGTGGAGGCACCGTGGAGCCTCACTACCTCCTCCTTGGACAACACGATGTGCATCTCTTCGACTTCTACGTGTTCCCCCAGTATCGCGGAAAAGGAATGAATCCGTTACTGGTGACCTACATCCTCGGCAACCTGGCTGCTGAGGCTGCGGGGCGAGCATTTATTGAAGCGGCAGAGTGGAATCGTCAGCAGCTTGCATCGCTAGCAAGAACTCCTTTTCGCCGTCTCGGCCGGGCGAGAAAACTGACGGTTTTGGGGCATACAATTGTATGCTGGGCAAAGAATTGACGAAGGTGGCCAGAGCCGCCATGCCGGAGCGCCATCTCCCGCAGAACATTGCGGATTCTATTGCAGAACCCCAGCCGTCGGATGTGTGAAAGCCAACGTGCCCCAGGGACCTAATCCACCGCCGCACCACCATTTGGCCGGAGTCATCGGCAGGAATACCCTCTTCGGCGTTCTCGCCAGCGTCGTGCAGGTCGGGACGCGGCTTGTAACGGTTCCTATCGTGATCCACCACCTTGGCCTGGGTGGGTACGGGATTTGGAACGTCATCATGGCGACCGCAACCTACATGCGCTTTGGAAGCGTCGGCGTGAAGACGGCCTACCAGAAGTATGTAGCCGAGGCTACCGGCAACGGCGATTACGAGATGGCGAATAACTTACTGAGCACTGGCAGCGCAGTCATGCTCGTCATTTCAGTAATCGCGCTCATTCCGGCTGCCTACTTCTCGCGGCATCTCGCCAAGTTCGCGGGAGTACCACCCGAATTCCTGTCCTCCGCGGCCGGCGCCATTACGTTATTGGCCCTGATCATGATGATGTCGAACGTCGGAGCCGCATTTGAGGCAATCGTGGCCGGCGCCCTTAGAGGCGACCTAACGAGAAAGCTCATCACGGTGCTTAGTTTCGCGGAAGCCGTCACCATCATTTTGCTTCTGCACCTCGGATTCGGTTTGTTTGCGATGGCGGCTGTGATGGGTGCCTCTGAGTTGTTCTACATCACAGGATGCTTCGTGCAGTCGCGCCGCGTCGTGCCCCAAGTTCGTCTCGCGCTGCGTTGGGTGAAGACATCCGTGCTTTACGAGTTATTCCGCTTCGCGGGAAGTTACCAGTTGGTTAACCTTTTGGAAGTAGTGTACGCGTCCATTGTGCCTTTCGCAGTTCTCAGAGCGTTTGGGGCCGATTCGGCGGGTGTATACGGGGTTGTAAGCCGCGTGGTGACTTCCGCCGCGATGCTGCTGGACGCATTTCTTCCGCAGATCTTGTCCGGGGGGACGTTGGTCTACACATTAGGCGCTGCCGAACGGATGCAGAAGCTGCTTACAAAGGCATTTAAAGTTACCCTCGGGCTTTCGTTGCTTCCGATGGGCTTTATTGCGGTGTTCGGCCCGACATTGGCATATGCCTGGACCGGCGAGGTGCACCCTCTCTTTCGCGTTGCCTTCTGGCTCGTCTCCCTTACCGGAGTTTTCCGGGCTTTCTCTCTCCTGTCTCTTGTGCTCTATCGGGTCTCGGGCAATGCAGTGTTGGACAACATTCGCCAGGTCCTCCGGATTGCCATCATCCTAGCCGTCGCGTGCTTCGCGCGCAGGATCGGCTTTCTGGGCGTCCTTGGCGGGTTGGCAATCGCGGAATTGGTCGGCATGATCTTTATGTTGTTTGCTCTCTCGCACACCTTCCACGCGTTCCATCCACGGCTCCTCGTTCCGGACGCAGTTCGCGTTACCGGCGCCGCGGTGCTCATTTTTGGCGCAGGCATGCTGGCATCCTATGTGCCCCTCCCTGGTGACCATGCGGGACGCGCTGCCGCGGCGCTGAAGCTGGGCGAGATTTGCGTTGCGGTTCTGCTCGTAGCCTGGCCGGCGCTTCGCGGAACGGGTTCTGTCACCCCAGCCGACGTGCAAGCGCTGTTCTGGGGTTTCCTTTCGCATGGCAAAACCGCAGCGACCCCCATTCCGCAGTAACCACTAGGAGGGATGGTGAATCTAAGAGAAAGCAGCGGCCGCTCCGCGATAGCCGATCCTTTAACCCTTTTCCCCCGCGCCCTGACAAAGCTCAGAACTGCATGGATGAAGAGAACCTACCTATTCCAGGAGTTGGGCCAAGGCGTTTCTATCCATTACTCGTGTGATGTGGGGCGGCCGGCGTCGAAGTATATTATCATAAGAGACGGCGTATACGTCGCCCCGGACGTTTGGTTGAATGTTGTAGACGGCCCTGAAACGGGAGCGAAGATCGTCCTGGGAAAGAATTGCGGAATCGGCAGAAGGTCAACGATATCCGCCAGGAACTATATTGAGTTCGGCGAGGACGTCTTGCTGGGTCCCGCAGTCCTCGTTATGGACCACAACCACGAGTACTCCGATCCGTCAGTTCCGATCCACGCTCAGGGTGTGAACGATGGAGGCCGAATCATTATTGAGAAGAACTGTTGGTTGGGATGTGGCGCTGCGATTCTTTGTGCCCGTGGCGAGCTTATTCTCGGGCGCAGTTCCGTGGTTGGCGCGAACTCGGTGGTTACACGAAGCTTCCCGGCGTTCAGCGTCATTGCTGGCAACCCTGCCAGGCTCCTTAAGACTTACGATCAGCGGGAACGGAGATGGGTAAAGGTGCATGGCTAGTACACTCAAGAGGAGCCTCGCCGGGATCTCGGCGAGCGAGGATGGTATTGAGGCGGCGTATCTGAGGCTTTCGTGCCCGCTTTGCGGCGCAACAAGTGGCTCTGAGTTCATGACCGCGCCGGATCGGTTTCACTGGCGACTGGAGAGATATCGGCTAGCACGGTGTGCGAGTTGCTTTGGCGTATGGACACTTGACCCGCCGGGACCGCATGCGATTGGTGCGCATTACGGAGCAGACTATCACCGACTGGTCGCAGCCGCGGGAGAAACTCAGGCCTCTGTAAGGTATAAGAGCCACAGGAGGCTCGTCTGCTCGTACAAAACTGAAGGCATGCTCCTAGATATCGGCTGTAGCTCCGGGGGATTCTTGTCAACTATGAAAGGGAGAGGCTGGAAACTCCACGGCATTGAGATTGAACCGTCAACGGCTGAGACGGCTAGAGCGACGACGGGCGCCGAGGTGTTTGTTGGCGATGTAGCCGATGCACCATTTGCCAACGAATCCTTTGACGTGATCACCTGTTTTGACGTCCTGGAACACATCTACGAACCGACGGGGCTCTTGCGAAGAGCATTGGCGTGGTTGAAGCCGGGAGGGATATTCTGCACGGTCTTGCCCAATATCGATTCCTGGGAGGCGAGGATTTTCAGGAGCTACTGGTTCGGGCTAGAACTGCCGCGGCACTTGGTTCATTTTTCACCGAAGTCGTTGCGGTTCGTAATGGAAGCAGCGGGGTTCACCGAACTCCATGTCGCCGCAGGCTGGTCCTTCGCCGAAAGCAGCGCCCGATACGTTTTTTCTGGCTTTCTCGAAGGAATCGGTTTGACGCCGGAGCCACTCGCTAAGGCCAAGCGGCCGCGCCTCCCTTGGCGGGCCGCACGAAAACTTATCCGGTTGGCGTTGATATCGCCCTTCGCGAGGATAGCGACTGCCGCCGGTGCCGGGGCAAGCATCGAAGCGGTCTTTGCGAAGAGGGAACCTCAGAGGGAGAGGGATTCCGGCCGAGTAGCGGTAAGGTAGTGGCCCTTGGTTCCGGAAGCGTCGTCTCAGCATCACATGGCAACATCCAACATCAAATATGTGGTCATCTCGCCAGTACGCGACGAAGCAGCGCACCTGCCCCGCACGATTGAAAGCGTTGCGCGGCAGACCGTTCGGCCGGTCGAGTGGATCATCGTAAACGACGGCTCCTCCGACAAGACTGGAGCGATCATCGACGAAGGCACCCGCAAGTTTCCTTGGCTGCGCGCCATCCATAGGTCAAATCGCGGCTTCCGGAAACCAGGGGGCGGAGTGGTCGAGGCATTCAATGAAGGCTACAAAGCGATCCAACACCGCGAATGGGATTTCCTCGTAAAGCTGGATGGAGATCTGTCGTTTGAACCAGACTACTTTCAGGTTTGTTTCGAGCATTTCGAACGCGAGCCGAACCTCGGGGTGGGCGGCGGCGCCGTGTGCGATCTCCTGGACGGCAAGCTGTGCGTTGAAGAATCTCCAGCCTTTCATGTCCGGGGCGCCACGAAGATTTATCGCCGGGCTTGTTGGGACGCCCTGGGTGGTTTTTGGCCAGGCCCTGGATGGGACACCATCGATGAGGTCACGGCGCAGAGGCTCGGTTGGCGAACGCGAACGTTCCGCGACCTTCGGCTGGTTCAGCATCGGCCGACCGGCCAGGCGGACGGGTTTTGGCGTGTTCTGGTGAAGTACGGTCGGGCAAACTACAGCGCGGGTTATCATCCGCTGTTTATGCTCTGCAAGTGCGGGCGCAGGCTGGTGCATAAGCCGTACCTCGTTGGATCGCTCGGATTGCTGTACGGGTATGTCACCGGCTACACGAAGCGCGTACCAAGGCTTGAGGATAAAGCCACGGTCGCGTACCTCCGGCAGCAGCAACTGAACCGGCTGTTTGGCGCCCCAAGCATTTGGCGGTGAGACCCCGCAGGCGTCAATCGTTAGATTACGCGATACGACCATGAGATCCTACACGGCGTCGTCCAAGAGCGACCGAGTCAAGGCAGTATTTGAGAATCCGCAAAGGTACCTGACCAGATGGCGGACCGATATCAGAATTCGCGCAGATACCACCAGAGCCTTCGCAGCGGGCATCGAGTTTGAGCGAATCCTGGATGTCGGTTGTGGCGATGGCTCCGTCACACTGCCCTTGGCAAGCGCCCATACGCACATTACCCTCCTGGACTTGTCCCGCAGCATGACTGCCCTCGCGTCATCAAAGGTGCCGCCCGATCTCGCGGATCACGTGGATGTTCGCAATGAAGACTTTATGGTGGCATCGTTCGGCGGGCGTCGTTTTGATTTGATTGTGTGCATTGGAGTGCTAGCCCATGTCGACTCGCCGGATGCATTCGTCAACAAGGTCGCCTCTCTGCTGGAGCCAGGGGGGCACCTCATCCTGGAGTTCACCGACACCAGCCATTTCTACGGCCGGGCGATGCGGCTCCTTTCAAGATTGCGCCAAGTGTTTGCTCCGGCACGATCTTCGGTGAACCTGTTTTCCGCCGGAAGCGTCGCGGCCCTGGCCGGGCGGCACGGCCTTCAGCCTGTCTTGGAGTACAGGTACTGTGAACTCGGCGTGCCAGGTCTCCGGTTGCTGGGCCACCGAGCACTATACTGGGCGGTTCGTTTCGTATTTGGCACTGCCAGAGGTAATAGGAACGGGGTTCTTGGAAATGAGTACATCCGCCTGTACAAGCACGTAGACTGACAGCATCCACGGCGGCCCCGCCGACCTCCCGGCGGCAGCGCCCCGATCCCCTCGGTCCACTTCAGGCCAACCAATGAGAGACCCACGGAAACCCGCCGTCTGCATCATCGTCGAGAACCTCTCCGTCATCTGCCCCAAGGGGCGCGCCCTCAACAGCTCGCGCGAAACCGTGAACGGCATTGAGATCTACGGGCATCCGGCGCTCAATGCTACCGGGATCGCCCAGGTTCGCGGGTGACCCCCAATTGGGAATCGGTGGCGGGGCCGTGTGTGAATGGGACGGGAAGGAATATAGTCCGCGGCCCTCTAATACGACCACCGACCGTCGCCGATGCCGTCCAGTTCTTCCGGCGCGAGTGTTTCCAGGCTGTGGATCTGGGGCGAGCGGGAATATAGCGAACATAGCGAACCTACTGATCAATAAGTGGTGAGTATGCTCAATTATGGCAAGAGGCCCAGGACCGAAATGCCGGTAAATACTCCGGAGTGCCCAGTCTGTACAAACATAACTTCGCGACTCGTGCGGACAGGCTCCCTGTACTCTTTTCGTTGCTGTAAAGAGTGCGGAGCGCACTACATAGATCCTGTTGAGCCACGTGTCGCACCCCAAGTTCTCTTCGACAGGTATCCTTGGACGCAGCAGTTCAGCGCGAACTATGAGGAGCACCTCCTTATGGCTAAGCTTAGCTTGAATGAAAAACTGCGAGTATGTGAGACCCTTACCGGGGTTCGTCCCCGCTCTATGCTGGATGTTGGCTGCGGAAACGGTCTGTATCTACACGCGGGAATGCTCTCGGGGCTAAGTGTATTTGGTACTGAGGTGGATCAGAGTTCCGCCGCTCTGGCGAGGCGGCACGGGCTGAGTGTAGGAATTGGAAAGTTGGAGGATCTTGACGTCGCCGGCCCTTTTGACCTCATCCACATAAGGCAGGTCCTCCACCTGTGCCCTCGGCCCAATGTAATGATGGGCAGCGCGGTGGAAAAGCTGACCCGTAACGGTGTCATGTATGTGGATACGTCACACATAGATGGCTTCTTTTCTAGGTTCCGCCGGGCCTTCCAGAAGGACCCCGTGAAATATGGGCAGCTGGTTGCGCCGACCCACTGCGTCTCGTACACGCAGCGGGCCTTCAGGACCCTGCTGGCGCGATCCGGTTTGTCGCTGTGCCGCACGTTTACCTATAGTGCTCGCGATCCTATCTACTATCCCTTGCTTTCACATTCGCTGAAGGAACACGCAGAGCGTCTTGTCAAGGCAGGGTTGGATCTCGCCGGAATGGGGGCATTTCTGGCAGCCTACTGCCTTCCGGCCCGGGAGAAACCGTGAGCGGAACCGGGCATGTCGAGATCCCTCTTTTCCGGCCTGCCTTCGGCTGCCGGAGCTTTGCACTTCACAGTAGAGCGAAAGCCTCATCTTCGCTGAACAGTCTCGCGGCTGACAGGCGCGCACCCGCGTCCCAAGTGATTCCCCCGGCACGACGCGTGGACATCCGGTATGAGCTCGATTGACGTAACCGCGGTTCCGGCACTCCCGGGCGCTGGTGTCCTCTCCACCGACAGGCTGTCACGGTTTGCGACCCGTACGGCGATCGAGGCGATCGGTGAGTGCTGGACCTACCGGGATTTGGACCAGGCAAGCCGTGGTGTAGCGTCCGCCCTCTGCTGCCCGCCGTCCGATCCAGGCGGAACGGTCTGTATCGTAGGCTTCCGTGATCCTGGCCTAATCGTGGCAATCCTCGGCGCCGTCCGTGCGGGCCGCCCATTCGTAATCCTGGATCCGGCCTTTCCGCTAGACCGGTCACTGCGCTGTATCGAGGTGTCCCGGCCAGGTTGTCTGATAACGCTAGGGCAGGACACAGACGCTGTGCATAGACTGGTGGATGCCGTTCGGACCAGGGTTGGCATTCTCAACCTACCGCCGGGAAAGAACCTGCTTTTGGAGCAACTCCGCGGGGGAGCAACGGGCTCGGAAGCCGCAGACGAGAACCGACCGACTAGTCTCCTCTATGCGGCGTTTACGTCGGGATCCACCGGCCTTCCGAAGACTGTATGGGGCGAACACAGACCGGTGGCCCACTTCATCGCATGGCAGCAAGAGCGGTTTGGCATCAACGAACATGACCGCGTAAGCCTGCTGAGTGGCTTAGGGCATGATCCACTGCTTCGCGATATATTTGCGCCGCTCAATTGCGGCGGGACCATTTGTATCCCCCCCGAAAACTGCTATACCGAGCCTCGCCGGCTTTATGAATGGATACAGCGAGCGCACCTCACGGTCTGCCATCTCACACCCAGCCTCGGCTCCCTTCTGTTGACTGGAATTGACCCTTCGCGGGATGGCCGAATGGAGTCTCTACGGCTCGCCTTCTTCGGGGGCGAGCCTCTTAAGTATTCTCTGGCGCGCCGATTCAATTCGTGCGCCCCCGATGTCACTGTTGTGAATTGCTATGGTGCCACGGAGACTCCGCAGGTCGCTGCCTGTTACGTAGTAGAGCCGGAAGAGCTTAGCTCAGAGCCCAACGATTCGAAAGGTCGCGACGCGGTCCCGATTGGCCGTGGCATCGATGGCATAGATTTGCACATTCACGATGGGGATGGGCTCGTCTGCAAACCTGGAGAGGAGGGCGAAATATGGATCCACTCGCCCTACCTGGCTAGGCAGGTATGGAACGGGGATGGGAGCCTTGCGCCCGTATTCAGGCCGAGCCCCGGCGCTAACGACCCGAGGTGTCTGGCCTATCCGACAGGAGATTACGGGTTTCAGTTGCCGGATGGCAATATTGTGCTCACCCATCGTCGGGACAAGCAGGTTAAGATACGCGGTCACCGGATTCAGCTCGAAGAAATTGAGCGATTGCTTGCCACCCTTCCGGGCCTGTCTGCTTATCATGTCGACGCCCAGACGGACACCGGCGCAGGTCCCTCGCTTGTTGTCTATGCCGTCAGCGACACGGATCGAGGTGGCTACGGTGAGGCTGTTCAGAGGCTGCTAGCGGAGAACCTCCCGGAATACATGGTCCCGGACCGTCTTGTCTTCGTGCCAGCTCTCCCCATCACGCCAAACGGAAAGGTCGATGTAGAGGAACTGCGGAGCAGTGCTGCGCGTTCAGGGCCTAAGGGCCCGATACTTAACGTGCCGCTGGGCGATGAGCTCGATGCTCTCCTCGACGTGTGCAAGAAGGAGTTGGGCGTGCCGTGGCTGTCGGCGGATGACGAACTCATGGCTGCGGGCCTCAATTCCCTTACCTCAGTGGTCTTGCTTTGTGCGATCGAGGAACGGTTAGGTATCGAACTCTCAGTTCAAGATTTGACTGCCGGCAGCACGTGTCGGCGCATCGCCGATCACATCGTCTTTCTGCGCTCGATTCTGGGTCAGGGTCAGGCCGTTTACCAGGGTCGGGCCGGGGCTTCCCCGGAGGTTGGTAGCCTCATGGATGGACCCGGTTCATCTCCTATCGCGGCTGGAGCGCCGATAGTGGTCGGTCCCCGCCTTATCCCGCGCAATGAGAACGTCGCCGTCGGCGTGAGGAACAGAGTTCTTCAGCTGGTAGCTCGTGTCGCGCCCGATACCCTTCGCGTCAAGTGCCACAAATGGCGCGGAGTGAGCCTCGGTCGCAATGTCTCGATCGGATACGACACGATCTTGGAGACTGCCTACCCGTGGCTTATAAAGATTGGTGATCAGGTGAATGTCGGGATGCGCGTCACGATAATCGGCCACTTCAGGGGAATGGCAAGCGTGGCGCGAGGGTCCTACACCGTCGAAATCGGCGACTTGGCGTTCATTGGACCCGGGGTGATCATACTACCGAATGTGAAGATCGGCGAGGGTGCCGTTGTTACGGCCGGGAGCGTCGTGAACGCGTCAATCCCAGCACTTGTGGTGGCCCATGGAAATCCTGCGCGGCCAGTCGCCAGATGTGGCGTACCGTTATCTGGGACGACGACCTACAGCGAGTTCCTTCGACAACTGCGCCCCCTTTGAAAGATGTCTATTGATTGGGCGCTGCATCGGTACGTCGCGTGCGCTAGATGGACTCGATACCAACCTCGCAGCCGGGGGCAAACACTTACACTGAAAGGGGAGCTTCCACGGCGCTAATCGTTCCTTATGCGGGCGAACTGGAACAGGCAGACGCTCGCCTGATCCGTCTGGCGGAGTTCCTCGGCATCCGCTGCGAAGCCCTTCCTCTCGACGGTCAGGCGGTGCACTCTGCCGAGTACTTGGAGAAGGCGATGGCGGAGCGGCGCGGAGCCTTTGTGCTGAACCCGCGAACCCTGGAGCGATGGGTCGGTGCGAACGGCGTTCCCGCCGGTCTTGTTACTTATCTAACGTCCCGCTTTTCGCACCTGCTGCTCCACTCCTGCCGCCCGGATCCTTTCGACTCGAAGCTGGTTGCCTTGTTGTCGCAGGGCGCGTTGCAGTCCGTCCAGGCGGCGGGCGGCGCTGGCGCACTCTACGAGGTCAAGAAGGACACCGAGGATATCTGTGGCGTGTTTTCCGGGTTGGCGTTCGGCCCGGCGAACCCCGCCAATGACCGCGTGTTTGTCCCGGGTTCACAAGATGCCGGCGCGCGAGAGCTGATTTTGATCGCCGGCTTCCCGTTCCTGGCTGCCATGAAGCAGGAGGGGTGCGAAATCCTGTTTCTAGGGAGCGAAGACGTAGCGGACCTGAGCGGCGAGGTCGGCGACACGCCCCTGGATGGGCAGTTCTCCCGGCTGGTGCCCCAAGCCATGGCCCTGCGGCGCATCTTTGGTCAGGAATCTTGGCACCCCTGCGGGCAGCGAGCGTGCGTCATCGTCGACGACCCGCTATTGCGGAAGGACTATGGGTTCCTGAATCTCGAATCCCTGCTTCGCCTGACGCAGCAGCACAATTTCCACGCCGCCATCGCCTTCATTCCGCATAATTTCCGAAGAAGTTCGCAACGGATCGCTCGAATGTTCCGCGAAAACCCGTCCCACCTGTCGATCTGCTTTCACGGAAACGACCATACAGGCGGCGAGTTTGCATCCACGGACACAGCGCTTCTGAGCGCGATGCTTCAGATTGCGCAACGCCGAATGGATTCGCATCGCGCGATGACGGGCCTCGCCTGCGACAGGGTGATGGTGTTCCCGCAAGGCAACTTCTCCGAAGAAGCCATGCAGGCTTTGAGATCCCAGAGTTTCGATGCCGCCGTGAACACGGTTCCCCACCCGGCGCACGAACCGGCGCGCCTCACTCTGGGCGAACTCCTCCAGCCCGCCGTCCTTCGGTATGGGAGCTTTCCGCTGTTCCTCCGTAAGCCCATTCGGCGTCTTCAGAATCAGGACATCGCCTTCGATCTGTTCTTCGGCAAACCAGTTCTCATCGTCGAACATCACGACGGGTTTCAACACCCTGAGTCTTTGGCGGAGATCGCGGATCGAATCAACGCCCTGGCGCCGGCGGTACGGTGGTGCAACCTCGCGAGGGTGGCTAGCGAGTCGATTCTCAGGCGGAGAGCGCCAGACGGGACGCATCAGGTGCGCGCGTACTCGAATACCGTGCGAATCTCAAATACGTCGCGATTCGTCGAGCGCTTCCGGATTGAGTGGAACAACGGCGGCCGTCAAGGCGCTCCCGCCGATCAGGTGCTGAAAGACGGTGTCCCGTGCCCTTGTTTTGACGCCGGCCCCTCCGGAATCGGGCTTTCGGTAGAGATGGCTCCTGGAAGCTCGCACAACTTCTCAGTGGTTTACCGGAACGGCCACGCGGAGGTTCGAAGTCTCGGCCTCCGGTGGAATACCAAGGCGTTTGTCCGAAGAAGGCTCTCCGAAGTAAGGGACAACTACCTCAGTAAGAACCAACGTCTATTGGAGGCCGCCAAGACTCTGCAGCGGACCTTCTCAAAGTTATAATAGCCACGTGAAACCAGCCATCTGCATCATCGTCGAAAACCTGCCCGTTTGCGCGGACCGCCGCGTCTGGCAGGAAGCCAACGCGTTGGCAGAGGCCGGCTGCTCGGTTTCGATCATCTGCCCCACAGGACGAGGACGCAATTGCAGGCGCCAGACACTGAACACATTGAAATCGATGGACATCCGGGCTTCAACCCTAGTGGGATTCTTGGCCATGTTTTCGAACATCCTTGGGCATTGGCGGCCGAGTTCCTCCTCGCACGGATGGTCTACGCGCTTACGAGGCTTCGGATTTCTTTAGGTCGGAGGCGGGCTCTCGCATTTCATGACTATGTGGTCTCTAGGCGGATACGAGAACTCGCGGGTATACCGCGCTGATCCATCGCGTGGGCGACAAGGATGCTTTGACGCAACATATCTCCCTGCTCGCTGGGGACCGCGAGTTGCTTGCCCGACTCCGGCAGGCTGGTTTAGCCAAGGTGCCTGAGATGACCTGGTCGGCCGCAGGTCGCAATTTGCTGCAAGTCTACCGCGAGATGATCGGCTCGTACGCGGCGGGCGGAAGATAAGCTGAGCGCGCCGCTTCGCCTGCTCCTTTTCGCAGACCGAATTGCGACATCGTACTATGTATTCCGGTTATATCAGGCTGGCTGCCCCAATGGCACACCGAACATCTGGATTGATCTCGATTTAGGTTGGCAGCATGCGATATATTCAATGGGAACCGGGAGTCAAAATGGCAATCCGTGCGCCAGGATAAACCGGCACGAAGCAGAGAATGCAAGAGCCTTACGAAAAAGGGGTAGCGGCCTCCTAGTGAACGAGAGGGAGCGGCGGGACACCCTCTTTGCTTTGATCGGTTGGGGGATGGCATGAACTGGGAACCCGAAAAGACGAAATTACCGGAGGTCTACGAAGCCGCTTTAGGCTCAAGACCTGGATCTGAAGCCTCAGGATTGTGCGCAGCGAAGCATGAACTTGGCGGTGAACCTAGCCGTCCGCTTACGATTTTCAGTAGGGCCTATTACGCCGTCAAGCCGCTTCTTCCTCCGGCGTTCTGCCTAGCCATCCGGCGCAGCAGGGCCAACTCTAGACGGCAGACCTACTCCGCGGTGTGGCCCACTGACGAAAGGGCCGGCGTTACCCCGCCTGGATGGCCGGGTTGGCCGCAGGGCAAACGCTTCGCTCTCGTGCTGACTCACGATGTCGAGGGCAGCGAAGGCCTCGGCAGGGTTGAGCAATTGATGGACCTGGAGTTGAAGCACGGTTTTAGATCCTCGTTCAACTTTGTCCCGGAAGGGCAGTACCGTGTTTCGGACGCCACGCGGAGCATGTTGGCCGCGGCCGGATTCGAAGTCGGAGTACACGGACTGGAGCACGATGGAAAGCTCTATAACTCTAAGGCCAAATTCAAGGCCAAAGCGGCGCGAATCAATGATTACCTACGCCAGTGGAATGCCTGCGGATTTCGTTCGCCGTCTATGCAGCACAGACTGGCTTGGCTGCACCAACTCGGCATAGAGTACGATTGTTCCACGTTTGATACGGATCCCTTCGAACCCGAGCCGGATGGAGTCGGAACGGTTTTCCCTTTCTGGGTCGCTGGTCCCGATGGGTCCGGCTACGTGGAGCTTCCGTACAGCCTGCCACAGGATTTCACCGTTTTCGTGCTGTTTCGCGAGCGGAACATCGAGATTTGGAAGAAGAAGCTCGATTGGGTCGCCGAGCATGGCGGCATGGCATTGCTGAATACCCACCCCGATTACATGGCGTTCGAAGGCAGGCCGGCGCGGACCGAGTATCCCTCGTCTTACTACGAGGAATTCCTCCGCTACGCCCGCGAAAAGTACGCCGGCCTCTTCTGGGAGGCCACGCCCCGCGAAGTCGCCCGATACTATTGCGCCGCGGCGCCGGCCTCTTCGCGCAACACCCGCAAGAACGTCTGCATGCTGGTGTACAGCCACTATGAGACGGATAGCCGGGTGAGGCGCTACGCGGAGGCTCTTGCCCGCCGCGGCGATCGCGTCGACGTCGTCGCGCTCGCCGACGCCGGCAACGCGTTGGGGCGGACCACCATCAACGGGGTCGCCGTTAACCGGATCCAGCGCCGCGAAGCGAACGAGCGGAATAAGTGGGCGTTTGCGTGGCGCCTGACTCAATTTCTTCTGACTTCCAGCGCTTTTCTGACCCGACGCCAGCGCGAAGTGCGCTACGACCTGGTTCATGTGCACAACATTCCCGATTTCCTGGTATTCGCGGCCTGGGCGGCGAAGTGGGATGGCGCAGCACTCATCCTCGACATTCACGACATCGTGCCGGAACTGTTCGAAGATAAGTTCGGCGCCAAGAATCATCACCTCGATATCAAGTTTCTGAAGGCCATCGAAAAGGTCTCGGCGGCATTCGCCGATCACGTCATCGTCGCCAACCACCTTTGGACCGAGAGGCTGATTGCCCGGTCCGTGACCAAGGACAAGTGCTCGGTTTCCCTGAACTACGTCGATAAGGCGATCTTCTCCTCCCATCCCCGCACCCGGAGCGATGAGAAGTTCGTGATGGTCTTCCCCGGCAGCTTCCAGCGGCATCAGGGGCTGGACATCGCCATCGAAGCCATTGCCGAGGTGAGAAAGCGGGTCCCGAATGTCGAGTTGCACCTCTACGGTAACGGCCGCATGGAACCCGAGTTGCGTGCGCTTGCGGACCGGCTGGGCCTTAACGGCAGCGTTCGCTTCTTCGCCAGCGTTCCCCTCGACCGAATTCCGGGAGTCATGGCGAATGCCGACTTGGGGGTCGTTCCAAAACGGGCCGACGGGTTCGGAAACGAAGCGTGTAGCACCAAGATCATGGAATTCATGTCTCAGGGCGTCCCGGTAATCGCGTCGCGAACCAAAGTCGACACCTGTTATTTTGACGATACGGTCGTCCGGTTCTTCCCGTCAGGAGACGCCCAGGGCTTGGCCGACGCGATACTGGAGCTCATCCGCAGCAAGGGCTTGCGCGATTCCCTGAGCGCGGCCGGCAAGGAGTACGTGGCCCGAAATAGCTGGGATGTCCGCAAACAGGACTATTTCGACCTAGTCGACTCGCTCACGGCTCGATAAACGCCTTAACCGACGCCCCACTCAACACCGGGAGACGATATATGCGCCTCCGGCGCAAATGAGTACTGAAAAACGGCTTCAGGGGATCGATTCCATATGAGCGACCGCTCTGCGGTTTCGCACGACATTCTGCGCCTTGACGCCGCCACGGAAACCGAACGAATCGTGGCCGGCATCCGCGACATCGTCTTCCGGCAATTGAAGCGCGGGGGCGCGGTCGTCGGCGTTTCCGGAGGAATCGACAGCAGTGTTGTGGCTTTTCTGTGCGCGCGGGCCCTGGGGAAAGGCCACGTCCTGGCACTGTTCACGCCGGAGGCGGAATCCTCCGCCGATAGTCTTCGCCTGGGACGCCGGGTGGCCGAAGCCTTGGGCGTGCGGTCATTGGTGGAAGACATCAGCGCGATTCTCAGGGCGGCGCAATGCTACGAACGCCGGAATGAAGCCTTGCGACGTTCGGTCCCAGGATACCGGGACGGCTACAGATGCAGGGTTGTCTTGCCGAGCGCCCATGAGCCACAACGCTACGCGCTGTTTTCGATCGTGGTATGTGCTCCTGACGGACAAGCGGAGTGGGTGCGCTTGAGCCCGAAGGCCTACCAGGACATCGTCGCAGCCGTAAGCTTTAAACAGCGCGCCCGCAAGATGGTTGAGTATTACTATGCGGATCTGCTTGAGTATGCAGTGGCGGGGACCGCAAATCGTCTGGAGTACGATCAGGGCTTCTTTGTGAAGGGCGGCGATGGGGCCGCGGATCTGAAACCCATTGCACACCTGTACAAGTCGCAGGTCTACCAACTTGCGGAATATCTGGGTGTCCCGGAGGAGATCCGACGGCGGCCGCCGGCCGTGGATACGTATCCGATGGAGCAATCGGAGGAAGCGATGTACTTCATTCTGTCGCTAGAAAAAATGGACCTGTGCCTTTACGGGAAGAACAACGGAATACCTGCGGCGGACCTCAGTTCTGTGATCGGCCTGGACACAGATCAGGTTGAGCGGGTTTACGAGGCAATTGGCGCGAAGCGGGTAGCCGCGCAGTACTTGCGAGCAGGTCCTCTGCTGGTGGGGGAGGTTTCAGAAGTCTGATGTCGAAGCGATCGCCAGCCAACTCGCTTGGCGAATTCTCAATAAGCAGGCCGATTATAGGCCTGACCTGTCTCGCTGTCCTAGCCACCATACTTATGTTGGGTCTCTGGCCCTTTCACGTTCCGCCCAATGACGTTGCGTGGTTAAAAAGCCGATCCGGCCTTGGATTTGGCCGAAACAGCACGGTCATTAGCTCCGGCGTGTTCCAGGCGCCCATTTCTGGGGAACAATCGGGGGGCAGCCTTGAAATCTGGCTGAGGCCTGAGCGTGTCTGGGACAGCAGCACCTTCCTGGGGTTCAGCTCCCCGGAGAATTCATTGCAATTGCTGGTGCGCCAATCTCAAGCGGGTCTCGAGATACAGAGCAAGCAGAATAGCCGGCTGCGCGCCAGAATAGCAAAGCTCTTCGTGAAGGACGTTTTCCGCAAGGCTAGGCCCCTCTTCCTGACGATCGCGTCGGGCGCACACGGAATTGCGGTCTACGTTGATGGTGTTCAGGTCAAAACCGCGCCCCGCTTCCAGTTATCCACAGCGCACTTCGCAGGTCGCTTGGTCGTCGGCGACTCGCCGGGGCAAGGGGATAGCTGGCGAGGGCAATTGTTCGGCCTGGCGATCTATCACCGTGAACTCACGCCCGCAGAGGTGGTCCGCCATTATGTTGCCTGGACGCAGGAGGGACGGCCGAAAACAGCCCAGGACGAGCGCAATGTCGCACTCTATCTATTCGACGAGCGCGTGGGAAACGTGGTCCACAACTCCGCCGGACCGGGTCTGGACCTGCAGATTCCAGGAAGATACCAGGTTGTTGACAAGATCGCCCTTGAACCGTTCTGGCAGGAATTCAGTTTCTCCCGGAGTTACGGGAGTGCCGCCTTGAAAAACATCGTCGCCTTCATTCCCTTGGGCTTCTGCTTCTACGCCTGCTTGACGGCGTTCCAAGTCAAACGGGCGGGGCTTGTCACAGTCATTTTGGGGACCACGGTGAGCGTGATCATTGAAGTCTTGCAGGCTTACCTTCCAACGCGAGATTCAGGCACGACGGACATTTTTACAAACACGCTCGGAACTTGGATCGGCGTCGCGTCATACGGCGTTGTCGTTTCTATCCTGGCCAGGACCTTCCCAGCGGTGCTTTGTGCGGAGTCCTTCTCACCGGCTGGAATGCATCACGGGAACGCACTGCGAGCGAAAATAGACCTTATGGACATCCGTCACAGCGCGGGAATCACGCCGGCTCGCAGCGTCGAGATGTGCCCCAGAACGGTCTACCAGATCCGACCGCTTCAGGACCCACGATGGACCGAGCTCGTGGACAAGCACCCACGCTCATCTGCTTTTCATACGGTCGCGTGGTTGAAAGCGCTTCACCTTACCTACGGATTCGAGCCCATTGCCTGTACGACCTCGCCGCCAGGAGCCCGCTTGGAGAATGGCCTGGTATTTTGCCGCGTGAAAAGCTGGATTACCGGCCGGAGAATGGTCTCACTTCCATTCTCGGATCACTGCGAACCGCTGGTGGACAATGCCGAGGACGAGCACGTACTGGTATCGGCCTTGGAGCAAACGCTTCATCAGGAGAAGATGCGTTACCTTGAGGTCCGCGCTGCGCGTCCTCTCGCAGCCGCTAACTCCTCTTGCCTCTCCACACAGATCTTCTCCTTCCATCAGGTAGATCTCCGGCCCGACCTCCATGCGCTGTTCGCCAATTGCCACAAGAGTTGCACGCAGAGAATGATTTTGCGCGCTGAGCGAGAGGGTCTAATCTGTGAAAGTGGCCGCTCCCAAGCGCTCCTTGATGGATTCTGGGATCTCCTCCTCGTGACAAGGCGCCGGCATGGGATTCCGCCCCAGCCCAACCGCTGGTTCCGCAATCTCATCGATTGCTTCGGGGAAGGGCTGCGGATCTGCGTCGCATTTAAAGGCAAACGGCCCGTGGCCGCGATTCTGACTCTCCGCCACAAAGACACCCTCATGTACAAGTACGGCTGCTCGGATGCCGGATTCCATAACCTCGGCGGCAACCAACTGTTGCTCTGGAGGTCGATCCAGGAGGCCAAACGCGAGGGCTTGCGCGTGTTCGACCTGGGCCGCACCGATTGCGACAATTCAGGGTTGATCACGTTCAAGGATCGCTGGGGCAGCACTCGCTCGACGTTGACGAATTCACGAGTTTCTGTTTTACCGCTCTCAGGAGGCGCCGGGCGCGACGGTACGGAATGGCCTGCGCGAATTGCGAAGCGCGTGGTCCCCTGGTTACCGGACTGCCTCCTGCGTATGGCTGGGAACCTGCTCTATAGACACATCGGGTGAACTCAGGTCTATGCGAGCGTTCCAGGCTGCCATGCCCTCTCCGTCGCGGTTCCCTCGCTTACCTTCAGGAACTTACACCCTATTTTCGCCCCTTGGCACGGCCGGCGATTGATGTTCGCTCCTGCCTCCACTATTTCTTGTAGTAGGCCTTCCCGCCTGAGCAGTAGTAATAATCTGCCCCGGCACGCCTGGCGGGGGACCAATCCGGCACGCAATTCAGCAAGATTCCCAGAAACTTCGCCTTGGGCACGGTCGCTAACGATGTTTTGCACAATTGGCGATTCGGGTGGTCGGGGTCGCGCAGGCCTTCTCGAGGATAGCGTGATTCAAAATTACCCCGCCCCGCCGCCTGCGAAGGTCCGCCCGGTGCTCCGGTGCTCCTGGTTCACGCGTTCTGCCTGGCATTCTGGCTGCTATCGATCGCCACATTCCGGGGCCCATTGCGCCAGCTCCTGTCCCTGTCGCTGACGGGTGACGACGGATGACCGGTGTTCTTGTGCTCACACTATGGAACGAAGGATACTACTTATATGCGTTTGATGCCGAGACTTCTCCCGCTGGGCATAGCGATTCTGGCCTTGTCCGGATGCCAATCACCGCAGGCCAAGGAAGCCAGCTACTTGGGCAAGGGGAAAAAAGAGTTCCAGAAAAAGCATTATGACGTCGCGATTATCTACTTCAAGAACGCGATAGACGCGCAACCGAAAGATGCGGAGCCGTACTATCAGCTCGGTTTGGCCTACCTGGCTTCAAACGATGTCGGCTCGGCCGCCTCGAGTTTCAAAAAGGCCACCGAACTGAACCCCAAACACACCGGGGCGCAGTTGAGGCTGTCGGAACTCATGGCCGCCAGCCGCAGCCAGGCCATGGTGCAGGAGGCGCAGAAGCGCACCGAAGTCGTGTTGGCTTTGCTGCCGGACGATGCCGAAGCCCTGAATCTGCTCGCGTTCACGGAGTTGCGATTAGGAAAGCCGGAGAGCGCGGAAGCGCACCTGGAGCAGGTGCTTCGGAAGTCCCCCGGCAACCTGAGGTCTTCCGTGACTCTTGCCCAAACCAGGCTGGCGCGCCACGACGTGGCGGGCGCCGAGGAGGCGCTGAAGCAAGCCGTCGCCCAAGCGCCGAAATCCCCGGACCCCGTGGTCTACTTGGGCGGATTTTACCTCGCGCTGGGCAAGACGGCTGAGGCGGAACAGCAGTACCGTCACGCGCTGGAAATCGACCCGAAGCACGGTGCGGCCCTGGTCGCTCTCGGGGCTATGCAGATGCGCGCGGGGCAGTCCGACCAGGCCGAGCAGACATACCGCCGGCTCTCAGCCCTCCCGAACAAGGGTTACAAGCCGCTTCACGCTCTGTTTCTGTTTCAAACCGGCAAGCGGGATCAGGCCGTGGCGGAGTTGGAAAGGCTGGCCAGGGAAGACCCTGGGGACCGCGATGCGCGCACACGGCTCGTAGCGGCATACCTCGCTGTGAACCGAGTCGGCGATGCCGAGAAGGTCCTGACGGCCGCTTTGAAGAAGAACCCGCGCGATATCGACGCGCTCTTGCAGCGGAGCCGGATCTATCTCGGTCACGCCAAGTACGCCGAGGCGGAATCCGACTTGAACCAAGTCCTGCGCTTCCGGAAGGACGATGCAGACGCCCACTACCTGTTTTCGAAGCTGCACCAGGCGCGCGGCGAGTCCACGATCCGGCAGCAGGAATTGGGAGAGGCGTTGCGGCTAAACCCGGCATTCACCACCGCGCGGGCCGAGCTTGCCCAGATGCTGATTACCAGTCGCGCCGCCGACTCCGCGTTGAAGATCCTGGACGAAGCGCCCGCGGCGCAGAAGGGAACGGCCCTCATTGTATCGCAGAGGAATTGGGCGCTCCTGGCTCTCGGGCAAGCACCGGAGGCCCGTAAGGGAATCGACCAGTTTCTGGCGATGGGCAGATCTTCGGATGCCCTTCTTCAGGACGCGGTTCTGAAAATGAGCCAGAAAGACTATTCCGGGGCCCGCGCTTCGGCCGAAGAGATCCTTAAGAAAGATCCAGGGAATTCGCACGCGCTAAACGTGCTGGTACTGACCTATGCGGAGCAGAAGCAAATGCCGGCCGGGGTGCAGAGAGCACGGGAGTATGCCGCCCGGCAGCCGGCGTCGGCTGCTGTGCAGGAGTTCCTAGGGCAGCTCCTTTCGGGAAACGGCGACCGGGCAGGAGCGCGAAAGGCCTTCGAGGCCGCCAAAGCCGCCAACCCGGCCCTGGTCGCGGCGGATCTCGAGCTGGCCGAACTGGACACGTCCGAAGGCAAACGGCAAGAAGCCCGAAAGAGGCTGTCCGATGTCGTAGCCTCTCACCCGGACAACGAAATGGCCCGCCTGTTATTGGCGCAACTGGAAACAGGCGACGGGGCATCCGCCGCGGCCATCGAGCAATACCGCAAGGTTTTGGCGCAGGATGGAAAGAACGCCAAGGTGCTGAATAATCTGGCATACCTCCTGGCGGATGGCAACCAGTGGGACGAAGCGCTGAAGTACGCCCAGGAGGCCAAGCAACTCGATCCGAACAGCGCGTCTGCGGACGATACGCTGGGCTGGACCTATTTCCGCAAAGGTCTGTATCCAATGGCGGTCACGTATCTGGAGAGCGCCACCGCTAAGGAGGACACGGCCCTCCGGAAGTACCATCTTGCCATGGCCTACCTCAAAGCCGGCAACCCAAAGCGCGGGCGCCAGGTTCTGGATGAAGCTATGAAGATGGATCCGAAGTTGCCTGAGGCGGATATGGCTCGCCGGCTCTTCGGCAGCGCGAAACCGTGAGCGCCATTGCGCCGAGACACGGCGAGCAGTCGGCGGCGCGGTGGATTGCGTAGTCGCCGTCACGGACCACTCCGCTTTCGATTACCGGCGCCGGTGGAGCGCGCGCGGCTGATCGGAGACACACGCAGCGTCTTGAAGGGCGTCGTCTCCGATAGAATCGTGTCGCTTTAATGCGCCGGTTGCCACCGTTCGGAAGTTTCGTCCTGTCCGAAAGAACCGCCAGGCCGCTCCTGGGCGGGATGTGCATTGCCGTGTTGTGCGGCATCCTGGTGGCCGGGCTATGGCCGTTTCATTCTCCCAGGAACGGGGTGACGTGGCTTGCGGGGGAGAACGGCCTCCGATTTACCCGTTACGCCACGATTGTCAGCGCCGGAGAGTTCCGGGCGGCCGGCGCTCGCGGATCTTCGTGCAGCGTTGAGGTCTGGCTGCAGCCGGCGCTCCTGGAGGACTCCAATACGCTGCTGGCGTTCCACAATAGCCGCCCGGCCTCGTTGTCGCTTCACCAATCCATTTCCGATCTCGATATAAAACGCGGCGAGGGACGGACCGAACATTTCTATATCGATAACGCCTTTCGCCCCTTGCGCCCGTTGTTCATCAGCGTCAGTTCGGGCGAACAAGGCACGGCGGTGTACATCAACGGCGTTCTAGCCAGGGCAGCGCCACGATTCCGGATCGCCGCCGGCGATTGCACAGGCCGGTTGGTCGTCGCTACGTCGCCCGTCGGAAACTCCCCCTGGACAGGCCAATTGAAAGGGCTGGCAATCTACCATCGCGAGCTGACCGTCGCGGAGGTGCTTCGCCACTACCTCGCTTGGACGGGTCAGGGACGTCCGGACCTGACCGGCGACCCGCGTTGCGTGGCTCTCTATCTTTTCGATGAGCATGGCGGCAGCCTGGTTCACAACCGAATGGGTCCGGGGCCCGATCTGTGGATTCCCGAGCGGTACCGGATCGAGGATCAGGCCTTCCTAGCGCCTTTCTGGGAGCAGGAGTTCGACCTACCCGACATTCTCAGGAACATTGTCGCATTCGTCCCACTGGGCTTCTTCCTTTACGCCTGGCTCTCGTTGCGACCGTCGGCCAAGCGGACAGCCCTGACCGTCACGCTTCTGGGAGCACTGGTCAGCGTCACGATGGAAGTCCTGCAAGCCCACCTCCCAACGCGCCAGTCGGATACGACGGACATTCTCACCAATACGTTCGGGACGTGGGCGGGGGTGGTTCTGTACCGCTATCTTGCCGCCCGGCGTTCGTGACGGAATGTCCATGCCCGCCAAAGGCGATGAAGACGCGGGTGGCCAGTGGGGCGCGCCTCCTGGCCAGGCCTCCTGGCCTGCCTTCCGGGCGGCGAGAATGATCGTGTCGAAAAAGGCAGGCGACCCACAAACGCCGTGGGCGCCCCACCCCACCCGGAGCGTCTTCGACAGAGCAGTTTGGTGACGCTAGGCGCGGAGCCAACCCGACTGGAAGCAGCCGCATAAGCAAGAGGGCCCCCCCGAAGGGAGAGCCCGGACCTGCGCATTCGTAATAGCTCTCTTTCGACTGTTCAACTTAGATCCGGCAGTCTGAGCGCGGCCTGAACGGTCCAAGGGATTGCTACCTTGA
>OBLW0100000256.1_pt1 | contig 45731 bp, 30 predicted proteins | sample 1520161 | NCBI WGS metagenome assembly OBLW01 (sample SAMEA3539309, study PRJEB22396) | soil metagenome | biome: tundra; feature: field; material: soil | place: USA | collected 2010-05 | depth 0.15 m
ACGTCTACCTCTTCTTCGACAGCTCTGGAAAGGACCTGCCCGGAGCCTGCACCGTCGCGCAATGCGCCGGCGTCGCGCGTGCACAATATGACGACTTGGTTTCGGCCGTGCTCTCGGGAAACCCTTACGCGGTCGCGAAGCTCTTTCGGAAGTACGACTCGTCATCGCCTGCCCCATGGAGTCAGCCCGGCACGGGGGGCTCGCCCGATCTTTCGATCGGAGGGGGAACTTTCTCCCCTCTTTATCAAGGCCCCGGGATCGGGATCGTCATCTACGATCGAGCCTTCGACGTTTATCTCGGGGCTTCGATAAGCTTCGCGACCGGCCATCCCGCAATTGTGATTCGAACCTCTACGGACCTGATCCACTGGTCGGATCCCATCGGACCCCCGATCGACGACGGCAACCGCGCAGTCTCTTACTTCACGATGCTCGGCGAAACCGAAGAACCGAGTGTCGCGGGCCCAGAGCCCAGGATCTACTTCATGAGCACAGCCGAAGGGAAGGTGGGTTTCCAGAACGCCGTCTTCAAAGTCGTCAAGGTGAAGCTTTCGCCCAGGTGATCGCCGTCAGCGCTTCCACTCATCGTGCGCCGCCTTGATCGCGCCAGGAAAAGCGATCACATCCGATGGGAAAACCTCGATGAACAGGCCGTCTTTGCTGGCTCCCGTCCCGCCTTGCGGGTACATGCCGTTGTGCAGCATCCGGAGGAAGGAAGATTCGCTGCACGGAATCGCATTCTGCATCTCCTGCAGGAACCCGTTGCCTCCTCCAGAGCAGGCGGCGCCCTTGCCGATCTTGCCGAGCCAGATGTTCGTTTGCCAGGCCGTCGGAATGCCGTTCGCGCGCGCAAGGCCCACAGTTCGCTGATCGGCCGGCAACGTGTCGAGCAGGAACGCATCTTGCAATGCCAGGTGCCCGGGGATGGCCTGCGCCGCCGTGCGCACTAGATCCTCAAGCAGCTTGTTATTGATCTCGATCGCATCTTGCCGCGAGATGGGCGGCCCTACTTCACCGATGGGCGGAAAGGCGAACAGAACGATGATCGGGAGCACGACCTCCGTCTTCGGAAAATAGCGCTGATACGACGCAGCGATCCCCTGCATGGCCTGAACCACGAGAGATGGCCGATACCCCGCTCCGGCCCAGATGCCCGGACTGTGCGTGACGCACGGGTTCGGATTAGTGGACTCCTCAGGACGCTCGCTGGGCAACGCAAGTTCCTCCGTGAGGGTGTTCATGCCGGTCAGCTTGATCGCCGACACGTCGCGGTCATAGCCCGTCTCATGTAGGTGGCGGGACAACTGCGCCAACATGTCCGCAAACGCCTCCTGGTAGCGGGGATCCCAGGGCGGCGGCATCGAAACGTCCTGGCACGCCTCCTGGCCGCCGTGGTACGTCATCTTGAAATCGAGGCGCCGGAGGCCCAAGCCCAGTGGAGGCGCGGTGAACAACCATTTCGGGGTACCCTGGCCCGCCGCGACCGCGAGTTCCACAGCCAGATGGTGCAATCGCGCTGCCTCGAGTTGGCGGTCGATGGTTGTAAAATCGTAGGTCTTGAGCGCGGGCGAAATCTCTGACCATTCCACGTGGACGCCGACCCCGTCGACGCCCGGGACGGCAAGGGCCTTGGCGAAGTCGCCATTCTTGACCGCCCAGTTGTAGGGCCACACGTAGATCCCGCGGGGAGCCGGCGGCGTGGTCAAGCCAGCGACTGCTGGCGGCGCTGCCTGCAGTGCCCGCACGGAGAAACCCGTCACCAGCACCGACACTGCAATGGCCGCCATTGCACGCGCCATTCGCATTCCCAGCGGAAAGCCGTTCCACGATTGCGTGCTGCGGGAATAGCCCGCGACGGAGAGCGCGATCCGCACATTCAACTCAGGAAGAAACGACGTCATGTGGCTTTTCATCCTTGGGAAACGAATCATGCCACACAAGCCCATCATTAATCCAGAGAGACCGGCGTCTCACCTTCTCCGCGCAGATTCCCGCGACCGACCGCAACATCCCACCAGTGCAGCGTAATTCCTGTATTCACATATTCTCCTGTTATTCGACTCATCTGTTCATTGGAAATCGCGGGAATCCGATGGACGGAGACGCAAATGCAGGTCGTGGCAGGGGATTTGATCTCGTTCACTGCCTCCGGCCAGGTTCACTTTGGACCTGACCAGAGAAGTACTTGCGGCCCCGATCGGAGCCATTGGTTACTGCACCCTTCCCCGATTAGTCCTTATGGCCAGTACCCTGTCAAAAATATAAGGGCCGGTGGGCTGGTCGCCTGCATAGATCAAGTCTCGGACTGCGCCAGCCATCGCCAAGGCAGGGCCTTTGCCGTTGGTGCCGGGAAAAGCATCCGGGCTCCCATCACGGGCATGCTGCACCTCGGTATCAATGACAATCTCTTCACGGACAACTCTGGTCATTTTGATGTGCAGGTGACTGTCAGTCGCTAAGAGCCGGGACGCAGGGTGGCCCATTTCTCGATTTTGAGAGATTCTCAGAAATGGAGGGCCTCGATTCCTAGTTCTCTGCCCAGTCGGGTACACGACGCTGGAGGTCGCTGAAACACGCCGAAATACGTATAAACCGGACCAATCACGGGTGGAGAGTGCGGGTGGAGAAATCCGCCTGCTTTCAGGTGCACGCGGTCCTGCAGAAACGCACCTGTGGGCATTAAAATACAGGCGGTCTCGCCTTCTGAATGCCCAATGGACAATCGAAAAGTTCCATCGGCTGCAAAGGTAGGCACCTACGGTAGCGGAGTGAATCGCGCACGGGTACGTCTGATTCTCCAACTTTGAAGCCGTGAGTTTCCTTCAGTCGCCGTAGTCATCGAGTGAAATACCGCGTGCCGCTTTCATGTCCTGCGCCTACGAGCCACAAGAAGATCTAGCCGTAGTTCGTCGAGGTAAGCGGCAGAAACAGTTGGCCTCGCACCTTCGCGGTTTCTTGCAGTTCTGGCGGAACCACGCGAAGCTCAGCTATCAATTGGTTGCTCCGTTGAGCCGCTCGCTTGGCTGATTGCGAGCGCTTCTCACACGACACTGAAGTTAAGGTGGAGTACCTATTGTTTTTGTGCAACAAGAAGTGCTCATTTCAAGTGGGACAGCTTGAAATTGGCACACTCGCGTTTGTGTCGGTGTGCTCAGCAGTCCACCCTTTTGAGGCTGACATCTCACAAGCAGGTGGCTGCGGCGACAGACAAGAATCTCGCTGTGCTCCAAAGGGGGGGAGAGAGAGAGATCATTTGCTCCTCATCGACTTGTATGATGTCTGGTTGCATTGAGAAAGGTAAGAAAGTCGTGGCAAAGATCTCGAGAGGTGTTCTTTGGGGGATTGTGGCAGGGCTGATCGCCGTGCAGATGCTGTTGGCCGTACTCGTCATCCATCGCGAGTCACTCACTTTCGACGAAGGCAACCACGCGTTTGCCGGTTACATGATGTGGCACACAGGCGACTACGGCCTGAACCCCGAGCATCCTCCGCTGGTGAAGCTGCTTGCAGCGCTGCCGACGCTTGGCCGCCCGCTCTGGGTGCCCGAGTTGAAGAACCGGGACTTCAAGATCGAATCCTATGTTGACGGCGGCGAGTGGCTGGCACGTAACGATGGCGACCGCAATCAACTCGTGTTTGAAATGCGCCTGGCCGCCGGATTGCTGGTCCCGGTCTTTTCGCTGATTGTGTTTCTGGTGGCTCGCGAGTGCTTTGGCGACTGGGCGGGCCTCGCCGCGCTCGCCCTAGTCGCGTTCGATCCCAACGTGCTGGCGCATTCCGCGCTAGTGACCACGGACATCGGTGTCTCACTTTTCTTTCTGGCCAGCACATGGTCTTTCCACCGTTATGTAAAGCAGCCAACCTGGACGCGTCTGGTTGTGGCGGGCCTGCTCGCCGGACTGCTGCTGGCCACCAAACACTCCGGCATTCTGCTGGCGCCCATGCTCCTTCTGCTCATCGTCCGCGAAGTTGCCGTGGCGCAAAAGGGGACTCGCGCGCGCACCGCCTTGCGTTTGGCCGGGGCACTTTGCTTCATGGTGGTGCTGGGCGTGCTGGTGCTGTGGAGCTTTTACGGCTTCCGCTATGCTGCCCGGCCTAGAGGCTTGCAGATGAGTACGACGCTGGCCAAGTTTGTGGCCCCGCTCGGCCCCGGCGTCTCCGGCATCGTGAACGGAATTGGGCACCTGCGCCTGCTCCCCGAGTCCTACCTGATCGGTATGGTCGACGTGGCGCGCATGGCGGAGTTCTACCCGACGTACCTCTTCGGTAAGAATTATGCGCATGGTGTCTGGTGGTACTTTCCCTCGGTGATTGTGATCAAGACAACGCTTGGTCTGCTGGCGCTCACGCTGCTTTCGATCTTCGCCTTGGCCACGCGGAAACTCAAAGTCGGCCGCGAACTCGCGTTCCTGCTGACACCGGCTCTCTTCTACCTGTTGGTCGCCATAATGTCCAGCATGAACATCGGCGCGCGGCACCTGTTGCCGTTCTATGGATATCTCTTCGTGCTTGCCGGTGCCGGGGCTGCCGCGCTTGCTGCATCGAGCAGGCGCTGGCTGGTTGCCTGCGCGGTACTTGTGGCCGCGCATGCGGTCTCGTCATTGGCTGTTTTTCCCAACTACATGGCCTATGCCAATGAGGCTTGGGGCGGACCTACGAACGTGCACAATCTGCTCAGCGATGCGAACGTCGAATGGGGACAGCAGCTTTTCCAGGTAAAGGCCTGGCAGGATCGCAATCGCGGAGAGGAGTGCTGGTTCGCCTATTTCGTTTACCCGGAGATCAATCCGGAGACCTACGGCATCCGTTGCCACCATCTTCCGAACGCCGATACTGGCTGGTTGGGAGGAGCGGACAACATTCCGCCGGTCATCGAGGGTGCGGTGCTGCTTAGCGCTTCTGACATGTCCGGCTGTGAGTGGCCCACTGCTTATCGGAACCCGTACGTCGCTTTCCAACAGATGAAACCCGATGAGACTATCGACCACGGCGTCATGGTTTTCCGGGGCCGCTTCGATTTGAGCCAGGCCGCCGTGGAGGCCCGCGCACAGAACGCCTCCCATGCGATGCGGAAGGGCGACAGCGCGGCTGCGTTGTTGCTTGCCAACGAGGCCGCCGCAATGGATACCGCGCTGCCAACAGGCCACGTAGTGCTGGGCGATACGCTGGCTCGTCTGGGCCGAACGGAAGAGGCGCGGAAGGCATGGGAGACTGCGCTTGCCCTGTCCCGCAAGCTTGAACCTGGCGCCCAGGCCGAATTCGTCCCGCGTTTAGAGGCCAAGCTGAAGAAGTGAGGGAATAGGACTGGCGGGTACCTAATCATAAGACTCGTAATGATCGCCGTATCGAAGTAGAGACCTGCGCAAGAAGAAATGACCTAACATGGCTGGAGATCTGCTTAAGGACGATACGGTTTCATTTCCAATTGGCCGAGGAAGGTGGAATTAACCATCGCTCCTTGAGACACGGCCAAACCTGAAGTGAGACAGCTTTGTCGGCCCGTCCGGCCCCCTGGTCCCGAACTCTGAAAATCAAAACTCTAACTGCTTTTGTTGGTGTCGCTTAGGGACGAATAGGCCATTCTTTCTCTCCTTCATTTGTACCGAAGTTGTACCGAGATCTCTGAATGACAGGCCGATGGTTGACTTTGCCGGTAAAGGTGATGCCCGGCCGAATATTCAGTAGGAAAAACAGAAATTTGTCAACGCACTCACCTCTGCTTTTCGCCTTTCCACTGTATGTAATCGGAATAGAGCCGTGTAGAGGCCGGACTGCCGGCAAATGCCGGGGAACGGGGTTTGTTCATCATTCCTTGAAACTGATAAATCAGAATCTCATCAACCCAGGGCGAGACAGCCTCAAGCTGACGTCGCACGCGGTCAAACGATGCAGGCACCAATGCACTTTTGTAAACTTCGCCCTCAAATTCGAACACCTCCACGTCAGCCCAGATCCTGGCCTTCTGCGCTCGGTTGTGGGCTCTGCGGAGCCCCTCGTAAAACGCCGATGTCTCCACAACCTTCGACTTCCGTACACCAACCTCATCCTGATAGGCCACAATGTCGACATCCATCGCGTCTAACTGCCTGACATACTCGTCATCCGGAATCGCGATGCGCGTACCGTAAGGAGCAATCATAACCTTGGCGCTCTGCTTGAGTTGCCGTGCAAGGCTGGAGTTGGTGTTCACATATTTTATGAACTCCTGTGTATAACGCGGATTGATACACGCCTCATCAGGCCAATACCATCCGTAAAAGCTCTGATGATGGCCATAGCGGCTGGCGATTTCTTCCAACGATTGGAGTCTTCGCTTCGTCGCGACCGGGTCAGAGATAGTTTGATCGCTTTCCCAATCTCCATAAAAACCGCCTCCCATAAAAAACCGCACATTGTATTTGTCTGCTGCTACAAGCACGGCTTCAATTGGGTCTTCGCAGGTCAGTTCCCACTTCGGAAAAATCGACGTCTTGTAGAAAGCGCGATAATATACGGCCGTCGCCATTAGCACCAGGTATTCCATTCCGGCGTCCGCAATCTCCTTGATCTTCGCGTCCCATTGCGCCGCGGTAAAACGTGCGCACGCAGGATTCCAGTCCACGCCTTCGACCGTGGCATGATGCTGGAATTCAAACCAGCTCCCCGAGATAGATTTCGTCGCGCCAGCCTGCGGCAATGCGGCTGCTCCCGCCGGATCGATTGCTAGCGTGGCGGCTCCAACTCCGAATGCGGAGATAAACTCCCTGCGATTCATTTCGGTCTTCATGGAATGGCTCCTCCAGATTTGCACAATACGCTTTCAACGCACGCTGTTGTACAGAATCAATACTGCGTCCGAGCGTGTGAGCGGATCATCTTCTTTGCCGGCCACACTCCTGCGCAAAGTTGAGTGATCCACCTTCTGCGCACTCAAACCAGCTACGGAGCTGATGAATTCGCCCGTTGTGATTGGCGTGCTGGGGCAAAAGAGTGACAGCGCGTTCTTGCACGGCGGGACGGAACCCTTTGCGTACCAGGCCTCAACGGCGAACGCGTAATCGAGATAAAGGGGAACATCTTCGTAGGCCTGCTTCGCAGGTTTTGGCCACTTGTCGAGTTGCACGATGGCGCGCCATAGCTTGGCCTCAGGAGGAGGCCCCAGAGAGAATGCGTGCGCAAGAATGGTTGCCGCCTGGGCCCTCGAAACAATATCCTCAGGTGCAAATCCACCCTCCTTCGTTGTAATCCACCGATGTGTCACTGCGAACTGAGCGGCTTGCCACGGCCTCGTGCCGAAGGTCATGTCGGGCATGGGTTCTCGCGCAAGAATGCTCCCAGCCTGCAGCAGGGCAACCTGCAACTGCTCTGCAGAAACCATTCTTGGCTGTACGCGTTCAGCGACGGCGAGCGCGGCCAGTGCGCCGGCTGCCTGTCCGGTCAGCATGGTGATGGGTTGTAGCCGAGTGGCGCCATTGGCCAGCCTCGATTGCGAGATGTTCTTCTCCGCGGCCAAAAGCCCATCCACCTTCTCCGGAATAAGCGTTCGAAGTGGAACTTCAAACGGACCGGACCGGGCTTCCGGTGGAAGATCAGTGAAGTGCTCGAACTCTATTTCAAAATCACCTTCATCGCTGCATCCATGCAGATCGTCTGCGTAATCGCCCACCGCGATTGCATCGGTAAATCCAACCACCGACATGCCGCCTTGCCGTTCTCTCCGAATATCACCACCCGTCAGCGAATACTCCCCGATCAAGCGCTGGCTTTCACGCACATAGGGCAACGGAGGGAAATTGTGCTCAATGGCTTTGAACTCCTCGGGGATGTTTGGGCACGAATTCTCACTGCGATTGAAAGCTGTGTCATATCCTTCGTCGTTGGCAATCGACCAGAGCGGCTCCTGCAACTCGTGCTGAATGTAGTAGAGATCAGCCATCGCCTTGAGCTTCGCTTCACAGAGAATCTGTTTTCGAGCACTGCGATCGAAAATATCTGTATTCACCGAAAAATCATTGAACCAGTTAAGCACCGTTCGTGTGATTTGCTTGCGATCAGTCGAGACATAATTAGCAAGATTGGCCGAATCGGGAAGGCCGCGGTACTCATTGTGAATGGCGAAGCTCGCAGGAATCGCACGGCTGTCTGGATTTCCGTCAATCCGAAGTTCACTGCGCAACTTGGGCAGCCACTTGTCATACTCCGGTGGCGGATGCAGAATCTGCAGTTCCTTGGGAACACCGTCAGGATACTTCCTTATCACCATGGTGTACGTGATGTCCTGGGTACATGTGTGCCCGTGGTCTGGGCCAATCACCCGGCCGCTGCGATAACGGGCGGGAGTCAAAGGCAGAACATCCCCGTACTCGGTTGCGTCGATCAGCACCTTGCTTTGCCACGTAGCCCCATGCGAAGTCACGATTTCCGTCACGATGTTCCCTTCCGAGAGAACTCGCACGACTCGTTCATGCAGAAACAGATCGATGTGTCCTTTGTCCTTTCTCTGCCCATTAGCGTTCACTTCCTCAATCATTTGGTTGAGGATCTTGCGTATAGCTGAAGGCTCAAAGCAATGCGACTTGTCTGTTGAGTAACACGTGCCTACAGACTTTCCACGGGCTAGATAGTAAGCTTCCATGCGATCCAGGAACTCACGGTAGATTCCGGAAGCTGGCGTCAGATTGACTCCCTCATCCATTGTGCTAACCGCGGCAGCCGACATTTGACCGCCAATCCAGTCCGTTTCTTCCAGAAGCGCCACGCGCGCTCCCATCCGCGCAGCCTGAATTGCCGCTGACACGCCTCCCGTGCCCGCACCGGCGACGATCACATCGTAGTTCTGAGAGAGCCCCGCATCAGGCATCGCGGCCAAGCCAGACGAAAACGCCAAGCCGCCGCAGACTACGAATCCAATCAGCCGAATCCACCTGAACATGAGCCCCTCCCACTTCAGTCACAATCCCGTTGCCTGGACCAAAGAGTCCGCAGTCTGCGTGTCAACACCCATTCCACTTGCCGAGAGCTAGCAATCAGCCTTCAAATCTAGAGTTGGCACAGCGCAGTTATTCCACCGTCGTTGCCGGAATTCGAAGCACTGCCCGATATCGGTCGCCGCGATAGATTGACCGAGCCGTCTCTACCGGCTCGTTATCAATGCTCCACAACCGGCGCGCAATGACCAGCAAACTCGATCGCGGGGGAATCTTCAGCAACTTGGCCTCGCTCGAGATTGCAGACCGCGCCTCCAGGACCTCGTCGGCCATTCCAAACCGAACTGCATAACGCGCTCGCAGCGTTTGATAGAGAGACTGGCGCGAAAAGTCAACCTTCTCAATACCCGGAAATTTCTCTATGGAGAGATAGATCTCTTCGATGGCGACCGGCAAACCATCGGCGATGCGGAGACGCTTCAATCGGAAAGCCTGCCCCCCTGACTTGATAGCGAGTTGTTCAGCAACCTCGCCGGAAGCGGCAACAATCCCGGCAGCGAGCACTTGCGAACTCGGCTTCATTCCAAGTTGCCGCATCTCCGTCGTAAACCCCGCAAGGTGCGCAATGTCCTTCTCGACCTTTGGTTGAGTGACAAACGTTCCTTTTCCCTTGTGCCGGGCGGCGTGGCCCTGACCCTTGAGCAGTTGCAGCGCCTGCCGAGAAGTCATTCGACTTACGCCGTAGACTCGGCTCAACTCTTCTTCACTGGGCAATGGGTCGCCTGTGCTCAGTCTGCCAGCTCGGATCATGCCCAGTAGCTGGGTCTGAATCTGCGCATACATCGGAATGTAGCTGGTCTTATCCAGAGGCTCGAACGGCAGCGATGACTCTGCACGAACCGGAGTCGCCGCTCGATTGTCTCTACGATCGCTGGGTTTCATCACTGTCAATGGGAAACTTCTCCAACATCTATGGGATGGACTCAGTTGCCTGCCCTGCTGAGCAGCACGATTGCTATTAAGAGAACAGCAATGCCCGAGTACATCCGTCGCTGCGCCCCACGCGGAGCCTGTCTCCATTCTCCAAGTCCGATCCCTATAGCATTTGCGAGCATCAGGCCAGTGGCCAAACTCAGCGGCCAGCCAATCGCCGTACCGAGTGAGCCGAGGCGTGGCGCCGCGGCTCCGTAAACGAAGATGCTGCCTCCCCACAACAACGCCATCAGTGTGGAAAGCAGGTAGAGCCGCGAACTTCCCGGTGACCGAAACTTTGCGAAATTGCGGCTTTTCAAAAAGAGATATAGGCAGAATCCGAGATTAGCGACCGAGCCGGCGCCGAGCATGATCCACCAGATTAGGTTTGTGCTGTCGAACTCGCTTAAACCGCTGGATCGTCCATAGGCTGCCATAGGTTGGGCAAGAGTGAACCCAATATTGAACACGCCAGAAAGCACGCCGGAACCACCAGCAAGGAGCAACGCCACACCGAGCGGCCGAGCTTTTCCAACCAGATCGCCACGCTCGCCTGCCCCGCCGGCTGCCTTCTCACGCAGTTGTCCAGCCCTTCCGCATAGGACAATGCCCACAATGGCAACGGCGACGCCCTCAAGGATCTTGATGCCGGTTGGCTGAAAGAGGCGTTCGTGCGCAAGAAGCAACAGCGGCAGCAGTGAGCCAAGCGTCGAGCTGATCGCCAGCACCAATGTATTTGCCAACGAAATGCCGATGGCGCTCACACTCTGTCCGAACATCAGTGCTCCGAATCCCCAGGCAAAGCCAGTGAGAGCAGCAATCAGCAGCGCGCCGCCGGGCGCGTGGAAGATAATGCTCCAGCTTTGCGGAGCCTGAACGGTGACAATGGCGGCCGGCATCAGAAGGCAAGAGACGACAATGAACAGGCTCCAAACATGCTCCCAGTCCCATCGGCCAAGAAAGCGCATGGGGAGCGTAAAGGCGCCGTTCATCAGCCCGGAGACGACAGCGAGCAGAACCCCCATCGCAAGCGTACTTTCCATTTGCGCCTCCGTTTCGGCCGCCTTCGGTTCTCGCCTGTCCCACTCTTGGAGTTCCCGGAGCCTGCCCGCGCGGTGTTCGATTTCTCTAGTAGACTATACAATAGTACAACTTAAAAAAGGTGCATGATTTCGCGCAGTTTGTGCCCTTTGAATGTGAGGCATTTCCAGTGATGTCTACGATTCAGGAGCAGATGAAGGGTAAGCTTGTCGCCTCCTGTCAGGCCGCGCCCGGCGACCCGCTCGAGGATACCGATACGATTCGCAGGATGGCCCGCGCGGTGATCGCAGCCGGAGCTGTAGCGCTCCGCATCAACAGCGCCGAGCACATCGCTGCAATCCGACAAGATACGAACTCTCCCATCATTGGCATTCAAAAGAGTTATGTCGATGGAAAGCTCCGGATCACGCCCGACTTCGCCTCTGCAGCCGCGTTGGCAAAGGCAGGAACCAGTATCATCGCACTGGACTGCACCAATCGCGCTTGGACATTTGGTGAACCCTGGCGGCAACTGATCGAGAAAATCCACACTGAATTGAATCTCCCTGTCATGGCAGATGTGGCGACCCTCGATGAGGCGTTGGCCGCGGCGCAGGCTGGTGCGGATTTTGTCGGCACCACGTTGAATGGATATACAGAAGACACGCAGAATACCCACTCATTCAATTGGTCACTATTAGCGGAGATGGCTCGGCTGATCCATGTCCCGATTGTCGCCGAAGGGCACATCTCAACGCCTGACGAGGCAAAGCGCGCAATCAGAGAGGGCGCTTGGTGCGTTGTCGTTGGTGGTGCGATCACGCGCCCCGGCGCAATTGCAGCTGGCTTCGTGCGAGCGTTGCAACCCGCCGATGAAAATGCTGTTGCCGTGGGCGTCGATATCGGTGGAACATCCATCAAGGCTGGAATCGTGCACCCGAATGGATCGGTAACCCTGACCACACAGGTACCTACCAACGCATCGAGCGGACGGGAAGCGATCGCCACGGGACTGATTTCCGCGATCGAGCATGTCCTTGCTGCGGCGCACGGCCAAGGCATAAAGCCTTGCGGTATCGGGATCGCGAGTGCCGGCGCAATTGATCCGGAAGATGGATCTGTTTTCGCCGCCACCGAAAATCTCCCCGGCTGGGCTGGATTTGAGCTACACAAATTCGTTGAGCAGCGCTTCCAATTGCCAACTTACGTGGTCAACGATGGCCATGCAGCCGCGTTGGCTGAGTTGCACTTCGGCCTGGGCCGCAATCTCTCCGACTTCGTCGCCATCACTGTTGGTACAGGCATTGGAGGCGGAATCGTGTCTCAAGGCAAGTTGCTCAAGGGCCGGCACGGATTTGCGGGGACCGTCGGGCATCATGTAATTCGCATCGATGGGCGCCAATGTAACTGCGGGCGCCGAGGATGCCTTGAAGCCTACGTGTCCACTGTTTCGCTCCTAAGGGAATACGCGGAGCGGTCCGGAGAAACTCGCGTCGACATTGCAAATGAAGCCACAATGGCACGACAGATCAGCGAGCTTGCCTTGTCCGGAGACGCTGCCGCACAGGGTGCCTACTCTGCCCTGGCCGCATATCTGGCAGAGGGGCTCGCGAACATCTTCAACCTGCTGGATCCGCAGGCAGTGTTCCTTTCAGGGGGACTCGTGAAAGGACATCAGGCGTTTATCTCCGAGATTGAAAGCCGTATCGAGAAGCTGATTCACTTCGGCTCAAAGCGGAAACCTCGTGTATTCCTCGCTGAACAAGGACAGTATGCAGGCGTGCAGGGAGCGGGAGCCTTGGTCTTCAGCGAACAAGAAGTGTGAGTCGCGCGACCACGCGCTTTCACTTGGGGGTGTCTATCCACATGAAGAATTCTCCATCGATTGGCGCAATCAAGCTTGTCTGCTTCGCATGTCTTCTCTTAATGACCGCGGCTACTGCTGTAGCGGCCGGCCCGACAAAGCGCGTGTCGGTAATCAATGCCGGCATCGGAAGCCAAAACAGTCTTCAAGGGCGCGAGCGGTTCGTTCGCGATGTGGTTGCGGTTCATCCAAAGTACGTTCTCATCTATTTTGGGATGAACGACACCTCCAATGAGCCCAGGTTTCTGTCGCAGGAACAATTCATCGGCAATATCAAATGGATGGTGAGAACGGCTCGCAGGAATCGCATTGTGCCGATACTCTCAACCATTCAGCATGTAGACGTGGAACGCTTGATGAAGCGCCATCGCGCATCTTCCTTCGGTGCAGAAGGACCGAATGGCAAGATCGATCGCTACAACTCGGCGTTGCGGACACTGGCGCTCAAAAAGAAGATCGCGCTTCTGGACTTTACCAAGGTGCTGGATGATGCCGGCGGACCGACGATTGCGATCAGCACCGACGGTGTCCACCTGACTGCAGATGGATACAGGCTGCTCGCGTCATCCTTTCTTCATGCGATTCCAGGACCGATTCTTCCTGGAGATGTGATCGTCTGTATCGGCGACAGTCTCACCTACGGCACTCCGCTGCGCACAGAGGATCAGGAGTCAAACCAGACCTATCCCGCCCAGCTCGAGCGAATGGCCAACGACCCGTTAGCAGGCCATTAGTTGTACCGCGAAGCCCCTCAAAGCTCGCATACATTCAAATGAGCGCCACAACGGCGATCGTTTGAATGCATGTGTGGAACCTGACGTTTCCTGCCAGTGTCCCTAGCGAGAAGCCTGGCTGTTAAGGAGAATCAAGACCGCATCGATTCGAGAAAGCCGACTTCCGTCCTCGCCCGCCACGCCATTGCGGAGTGTGGCAGCATCAACGGAAGCTGCGCCTCGCTTCTTTCCATTGAGCGCTGCCACGGCTGCAACGAACTCCCCAGTCGTGAGCGGCGCATCAGGACAGAAAAGCGTAGCAGACTGCTTGCAGGGAGGCACAGTGCCCGTCGTATTCCACGCTTCCACAACTGCGGAAACATTAGAATAGAGCGGGACGTCCTCGTAGGTCGGCTTGTCATATCTCGCCTTCCCATACATTGCCGCGTAATTATCGTCGATACTCTCGAGCTGCGTTAACTTGAACGCACGCGAAAGTAAGTCGGCCACTTCCGCACGAGAGAGGGCACCTTTCGGGTTGAAACCGCTTTGGGCGTCTACCCACTGATGAGCAACTGCGAACTGAGCGGCCTGCCAAAGGCGAGTGCCCAAGGGAAGATCAGGCATAGGTTTGCGAGCAAGAATGCTCCCAGATTGAAGCAGGGCAATTTGGACGCGATCCGCAGGAATCGCACGCGGCTGCACACCCTGCCCGACAGCCAAAGCGGCAAGCGTTCCCGCCGCTTGTCCGGTCAACATCGTGATCGGCTGCAGCCTGGTGGCCCCATTGGCCAAACGCGACTCCGAAATATTCTTTTCCGCTGCAAGTAACCCATCCACTTTTTCGGGAATCAGCGAACGCATGGGTACTTCAAACGGTCCTGAACGGAATCCTGGGGCGCGATCCGAAAGATGTTCCAGCTCCGTTTCCATATCTCCCGGCGCGTCGCAGGCGTGAAGGTCGTCAGCATAGTCACCTACGGCGATGGAATCCGGAAATCCGACAACGGAAATTCCACCCTGCTTTTCGCGCCGAACATCGCCGGCTGTCAGCGTGTATTCGCCGATCAGGCGGTTGCTCTCCCGAATGTAAGGAAGTGCGGGAAAATTGTTTTCAATTGCTTTGAACTCCGCGGGGATGTTTGGGCAGGAATTCACGGTGCGGTTGTACTCAGTGTCGTAGCCTTCGTCGTTGGCCACCGACCAGAGCGTTTCTCCCATCTCGTGCTGCAGATAATACAAATTCGCCAGAGTCTTCAGCTTTGCGTCACACAAAATCTGCCTTCTTGCGCCGCGATCGAAGATATCGGTATGAGTTGGGTAGTCATTGAACCAGTTCAGGACTGTCCGCGTGATCTGCGCATATTGCGTAGACACGTAAAGCTCTGGATTACTTGAGTCCGGTAATCCTCGATACGCATTGTGATTTGCAAAATTGACAGGGAGTTTGCGCGTCTTGTTGTTTCCATCGGCTCTCCACTGTTCACGCAGCGTTGGCAGGTACTTTTGATACTCTGGCGGTTCATGCTGCATCTGCAATTCCTTTGGAACTCCGCCAGGATACTTTTTGATAACCATCGTGTAAGTCAGGTCCTGAGTACAGGAATTCTGGTGATCGACGCCGACGGAGTGGCCGCTCCGATAACGAGCCGGCGTCAGCGGCAACACATCTCCATACTCGGTAGCATCGATCAGAATCTTGCTTTGCAGCGTCTTTCCCTTCTCTGTGACAACTCCAGTCACCGTGTCTCCGCTGGCCAGAACGCGGACGACACGATCCTGAAGGAGCAGTGTGATGTGCCCGCTCTTCTTCACCGTACCTGCATTCACTTCCGCAATCATGTCATTCAGAATCTTTCGTGTTGCCGAAGGCTCGAAGCAGTGGCTATTGTCCCCCCAGTAGCAGGTGGCGACAGATTTATGGCGAGCGTCGTAATAAGCTTCCATGCGAAGAAGAAACTCGCGATAAATTCCCGAGGGCGGCGTCAGATCATTGCCTTCATCCATTGTGCTAACCGCGGCAGCCGACATTTGACCGCCAATCCAGTCGGACTCTTCCAGGAGAGCCACATTGGCTCCCATGCGTCCGGCCTGAATTGCCGCCGACACACCGCCAGTTCCCGCGCCCGCAATCACAACATCGTAACTTTGTGCGTTACCGGAAACTGCCATGCTACATGCCCCAGCAACAACAATGAGCGTGCCAAGTAACCGCACAGCAAATGAACTCAAGTTCGTACGCATCCCCATCTCCTTGAAGATCTGTTGATACTGCGGATTGTTCAGAAATAGTTTTATAGAAGCTTGTGCCCTGAAGAACCGAGGAGGCGGACAGTCGTCAAGCTGTCCGCCTCCGCAGTCCCATAGAAAGGGATGCGGATCAGAAGTGCAGTTTCGCGCTTACCTGCACGTTGCGGGGCAGGTTGTACTGCGAGGTTATGTTGCCAAAGCCACCGCCGCCAACGGTTGCAGCCGGTAGACCAAAATCAACCTTGTTGAGGATATTGAAGGCTTCCGCACGAAATTCGAGCGAAAGTTCTTCATGAATTGGGAACCGTTTGATGACGGATACGTTGTCGTCGAACGAGAGAGGGCCGCGCAGCCGCGCTGCGGAACGTGGTACGTTGCCAAGTTGGAAGGCTTGCGGAAGCGTAAAGCCGGCCGCATTCAGGTAGCCCTGTGTCTGGCCGGCACCACCCAACCGCTGATGAGTCGGTCCCGAAGTGAGTGGCGCACTTCCTGTGTATACCGGACGCGTGCCAGCAAACGATGAAGTTCCGGACACTCCCATTCCAAGCGGGAAACCTGAGTATGCGTCGATGATGGCGGTGACGGTCCATCCACCTGCGACCTCATCTGCCCACCCCGGCATACTGCTGCCGAAACGCTTGCCTTTGCCAAAGGAGAGAGGATAGGTGGCCGTTCCCGCAACGCGCTGCGGAATGTCGGTAGCGAGATTGGAGTGCTCATACTGGTGCAGGAAGTAGAGACTCTGAATTCCAGGGTTCCCGGTTGGATTCAGGAATCCATTGGTAAGATCGCTGACGTTGCCCAGCGTCTTGGAGAAAATGTAGGACACCGAGCCCGTGAGCCCGCCCGGGCGATTCACAAGCCACGTAGCCTGAAAGGCGTTGTAGGTCACTGATCCCATGTCGAAGTAGGAGATCCCTACTGAGCCGTTCTGAATGCCGCTGATGGCGCCGCCTGTATATTGCGGGAACGCATTCAGCAACTGCGCGCGCTGCACGGTCGGGTTCAGCAACAGAGAACCTGGCGCTATGCCGCTAACACCATAGAACGGGTTGGTGACTTGCGCCTTCAGGTAAGCGGTTTGCATTCCACCCGGATCGCCAACCGGTCCCCAGTACGCAGGTTGCAGGTCGTTCGGCCTGATGTTCATGGGCAGATGCACGCCGTGACCACCCACGTAATTGAGACTCACCGACATCTGCTTGGCTAGGCTGCGCTGCACGCCGAAGTTCCACTGCTGCTGGTACGAAATAGGGTTTTTATATTCGAAGCCCGAGACTGAGGAACCTGCGCTGACGCCGACACCTGCTGCCGCTCCGGCTGGAAGTGCAACGCCGGTTGGGAATGCGTTTCCGGTCTTGACTACGGGCGTGTAACCGTTGGCACTGGTTGCGATGTTAGTACCCTGGGTAAACCCGATGTTCGGATCGCCGTAGCCGCGTTCCGAGATGGGAAGGAATAGAATGCCGTAGCCGCCGCGCACTACCGTTTGCGGTGTTAATGAATATGAGAAGCCGAAGCGCGGAGCAACCTCGCTGTAATAGGTTGGCGATGTGCGCGAAGGATTGCCGTTGACGCCGAGGAATTGCGCTCCGCCCTGGATGTTGAAACCCACCGCGGAGGAGAGCGGACTGGTGACATTGGGATTGAAGTCCGCCCAGTGATTATGGCGTTCTGCAAAGCCTGTCTCTGTGTCCCACCGCAGTCCCAGGTTCACGGTGAGTTTGGGCATCATGCGCCAGTCGTCCTGGAGATAGAGACCGTTCACCCATTGATTGAATGCCACCGTGGTCTGCCGAATAATGCTGCCGGAGGTGGGATAGCCGAGCAGGAACGAGGCCCATGAGTCGAACGGGCTCTGACCGGAGGGCAATGCACCGTTCGGTGTGGGACCGCCAGTGAAGTTTGTGCTGTAAGTAAATGAGCCCGTCGGCCCGCTAAGTCCTTTCTGATTTTCAAGGATCAGCCTGCCGTTGTATCCGACGGCAACGTTGTGCTTGCCGCGTTGAAGCAGCGCACTCGCATTCAGAGAGTGGGTGTAGTGTGCCCACAGGTTGAACGAACTGGAGAAGCCGATCGCTTGCAGGCCGCTCACGGAGATTAACGGGAGGCCGGCGACCTGCTGCTGTCCGGTGAAGGTACTAGAGAATCCGTACTTCGAAGCATCGAAACCGAAGAAGTTATTACCGAGCTGATAGTTGGTTTGGCGCGCAAACCCGTAGCTGAACTGCATCACTGTCGTCGGTGAAGCCGTCCACACGTGACCCACCGCGAACAGGTAAGCCGTTAAAGTCTGAGCCCAGCCATTTGGCCCGTCGGGCTTGTTGAAGAGATCGTAATTCGAGTGCTTGTTTGTGTCGCGCGTTCCGCGGACGAATGTACGTTGCCTGTCAGAGAAATTGTGATCGATGCGGAAGTTGTACTGATTGTCCGTATCGAGAATGTTCTCAACAAAGCTGAAGTTATTTGTCGTGCCGGAAAGATTCGGCGCCGGGAACAGCGGAAGAAACGCCTGGGCAACGGGATCGAACGACGATGTTGGGATGCAGAGGCCCGCACCGTAGGCGGCGCCATTGCAGGTGTTGGCGGCAATCGGCGTCCTCTGGCCAGTTCCGGAGTTGTAAGAGGTGGGATCGTAGACAACAGCTGGCGCTTCGGTAAAGATACCCTGCCGCATTAGTGCGGTTGGGACCGTGGTCAAACCAACGGTGGGTGCGAGGTTTCTGATGCCTTCATACCCGAAGGTGAAGAATGTCTTGTCTCGCCCGCTATAGACATGCGGAATATAAACGGGACCGCCGACAAACGTGCCGAACTGGTTGGCGCGATGTGGTGGACGGAAATCCTTGTGACCGGGGTAGGGGTATACACCGCTCCGTTTGGTGAAGAAGTTGGCTGCATCCAGTTTGTCGTTGCGCAGAAACTCATAGACATCTCCACGAAGCTGATTACCTCCCGACTTTGTGGCGATATTCAGAACGGCACCGCTGGTACGGCCGTACTCGGCCGGTGGATTCGATGTCACAACCTTGAATTGACTGACGACTTCGGTCGATGGAGTCACTGCCGGCTGCCCCTGGCAGCAGACAACAATCGATACGCCGTCCAGAAGAACCTCGTTTGAACCTCCAATGCCGCCGTTCGACTCAAAGTTGTTGGTCGCCGCTGCAACCACAGCTCCTCTGGCGACGGTTACACCGACTCCAAAATTTGCGCCAGGCAAAATGCCCGGCGACAGAATCGCAAGTCCATATGGATTCCGCCCGTTGAGCGGCAGATCCGACACCTGTTGTGACTGAACCGTGTAATCAAGATTCGATGTTTGCGTGTCGAGAGTAGTCATGTTCTCGGCTTCAATGGTCACCGTCTCCGATTCTTTGCCGACCGCCAGGATGAGGTCAACCTGCGCAACCTGGCCCACTGTCAACGTGAGAGTGCCAACGCTCTTCTGGAATCCGGGCTTCTCCACCATCACCGTGTAGGTGCCCGGCAGCAACTGGGGAAAGCTGTATACCCCGGAGTTGTTTGTCTGTCCATGGAAGGTCAGCGATGTGGACTTCTGGGTGAGGGTTACATTGGCACCCTGCACCACCGACCCGGTGGGATCGGCGACCGTGCCAGTGATCGTGCCGTTCTGCACCTGGCAAACAAGTACATGCGGAGCCAGATATGCAATCGCGAGGATGAACAGGAATGATATGGCCTGGAACCGAGATATCCAGCCCGGTCGCAACATGGATGCCGTCCGCTTAACAACAATTCTCGACTCGCGAGCGCCCGGAATCGACGCTTCTCTTCTTTTTGGGGTCATCTAAAGCCTCCAAAAGTTTTGGTCCGCTTCCCGAGCGCTGAACAGATTCATGTCTGATGGGTTGGTGATCAGAGCAATCGGAAGCCGACGATTTGCAAACGACTCGTATCATTGTGCCGCGTATCAATTCACGCCAGTATCTTGCAGTATTCGCCTCCCTGTTACGTCTGTTACCTCTATTTTTCAAGAAGATATGGGCAGTTGAACGTGATGAGAACCGCGGGGCCAAGCCTCCACAATCCAACGCTCCAAAAAAGGGGGAGCAATTTATGAAGTCGCCGGATTCTTGGGGTATGCAGGCCATTCCTTGGACGAATTCGGTGACTGGCGAACAATGCATCCCCGTCCATGCAGGCCTTAACTCTCTCTTCCTGAAAGAGATAATCCCGAAGAATCTCTCGTGCTTAGTCGGTCGGCGAGCCGCGAAATCCTCTGGAATTCCGCCGCACAGAACCGTTTAAGCATTGCGTTGACATTGCGTATCACACTTCGTATTCTGAGGGGCAATAGTTACGTCCGTTACACTGAAGGATCAGGGAGTTGCGGAATGGCGGAACCACTGAGTCGACCTGTCGATGACGAATCGGTTTCGGGCCTGGAGAGCGACCTCGCTGAACATCTCAATTTGATCTGTGGGAGCAAGACTTTTGAAGGCTCCGTCACCCTCAAAAGCCTTTTGCAATATCTTTTCCGGCGCAGACATGAATCAGTGAATGAGTATTCGATCGCGGTCGAGGCGCTCAATCGAAAGCCGGACTTTGATCCACAAATTGATGCCACGGTTCGAGTTCAGATATCGCGTCTTCGGAGGCGGTTGAAGGATTTCTACCTCTCTGAAGGGGCTTCCACAAGCGTCAGATTCACGATTCCTCTCGGATCTCACCAGCTCATCTCTGATGGTGTTTCGAATGCGATTGCGACCGTCAACGATCGGTTGATCGCCCGCTTTCCTGAACCTCTTACGGCTCCATTGATCGAAGGGAACTTCGGGAGGCAATTCACAAACTCAAAACTTACCGTCGTTCTGGGCCTTCTTGTTCTCGCCCTTGCGGTCATTTGCACGTGGCAGTACTGGCAACTTAAGTCTCAGTCCCGGCTAGCCTTGTCGACCGCATCCCCCGAGCTATTGCCCTTCTGGAAAACGTTCTACGCCAACGGCAAGCCGATTCAGATCGTGCTGCCAAATCCAAGCTTCTTTCACTGGACTGCCTCAAAAGGCTCAGACCTGATGGTCCGGGATACATCCGTCAATAGCTTCATGAATATTGACGACTCGGCAGAGTTGTCACAACTGCAGAAACAATTCGGTAGGCCCAATCTGGTGCAAGCCTATGCCGTTTCGTCCGATATTGTTGCTTCACTCCAGCTTCTCCATTATTTGGATTTGAGGAATGTATACGCCACAACGTCCATCAGTTCAGACGCCTCGAGTGATCAGTTTGAACAGGAGAATGTCATCCTGATGGGAACAACCGGAACGCTGACGCCGTTCAAGACTCAGATCGATCGCCTTTACTTCAAGTTCGCGCCTCACACGCGCGATAGAACTGTTCCCAATCCGCATCCACTTGCCCCCGAGCCGAGAGAGTTCGTTGGGATCCAAGAATCGCAAACCAGAAGCATCTATCCCGGGATCATTTCCCTCATTCCCGGAAACTCCAAAGACTCGCACATCATGATTCTTCAAGGACTCGAGACTGCTGCACTTGTCTCCTACCTCACCTCAAGCGCTGGATGTGACGAGTTGAAACAGGCCCAGACTCGCGCGGGCGACGCACCATTTTTTGAGGCAGTCATCCTTTCCGAGGTGGAAGGCAACACCATCCTGAACAGCCATCTGGCCGCATTCCGCGCCTTTAAGCCCGGATCACTCCAAAACTGATTCGAATTTCGGATCTCAGAATTCATTAAAGACCTGGTGCCCAGGCCTGATAGATCCGTCCGCCTCGATGAATGCCATATAGCCTGCGTGGTCCGTCGGCCCAAATTCCGCGCGGTGCGCATCGGCAATCAGACTGTGATGGAGTAGATAAGCCAGCCATCCTATGTCGCGCTTCTTCAACTCGCTCAGCGTCGATTCGACAATCCCCGCCCGCTTCTTGTCGTCCATCGATCCCCAGCATGTCTCCGATGCAAGCACCGGCTTATTCTCTTGGTTTGCAAATTCAACAATCCTGTCGAGCCGATCGAGTTCTTTGGTCAAGAGCTCAATCGGATCAAACTCAATAGCGCCATTCAGTTTTCCCGCTTCATTCTCAAGATAGTGAATGAAATATGGATGAATCGTAAAAATGTCCGAGATCGGGTTGATGAGCTTGAGATTTTCCATCCCATCGGTTCCGATGCACAGTGGAGCCTTTGCGCCCAACGCCTTGCAAGAGGCATAGATATCGGCGAGCCACGAATACTCGGCATCGCGAAGATTTTGCGTCCAGCTCGCCGAAACCCCCTGGAGCACAGGCTCATTGCACATGTCCCATGCAAAGATGCGGTCATCGTTCGCGTGACGGCCCACGACAGCATCAATATAGGGCCTAAAAAGAGGCCGCCGTTTCTCCATCGGAAGCAAAAAATGATCTGTGTAGATGCCGCCATAGTCCAGCATGTAATCGTGCCATCGATTGAACAGCACGGGCATAACGGCGAGGCCGTGGCTGGCGGCACACTGCAGGGCCCTTTCAAGGTGCGCTTCAAAGAGTTTCGGATTCCGGATGAAGGAATCCCACGACAACCACAAACGAATCGCGCTGATCTTGGGAAAGTGTGCCTTCCCTTGAGTCAACTCACTGTCAATCGTCGGAAGGTCGAACTTCTGCCAAAGCTCGAAACCGCTGCTGCCATAACTCGGCTGATAGTTGAATCCCCGCAAATCGCGATAGAGCGAGTTCTCAACCCTCTTCGATGCAGTTTGGGGTGCGAGTACCCGTGGGCTGGCCGCCGCTGCTGCCGCGAGCTTCACGAAGTCTCTCCTCGTAGTCATTTCCCACCCCTGGATGCCCAGTCCTTAACTGTTTCATCTACTGGTGTTCGGCCGGCTGCGAACTCGCATGAAACTCTTCGTCAAGGTGCAGCACAGCGCCATGTGCCCGCAGCATTTGCTGGAGCGCCGGAACCGGAACATCCTGGATGGATGTGCTGTTGCGGACGGCAAGCGCTGCGGCCACTCCTGCTGCCTGCCCAATGATCATGTACTGTGGCTCCATGCGAACTGATGAGTAGGCGGCATGCGTTGCCGAAAGACAAACCGGAACCAGCAGGTTCAGCGACTCGTCTCGTTTCGGCGTAATTGCCCGGTAAGGAATCTCATATGGCTGGACGGGAACTTCGACGTCTCCCTCGTTTTGCACGCTTCCATCCGGCATGGCTACGCGCTGGGTGTTGTGCGAGTCGCTGTTATACGATCCCATCCCAATGGCGTCTGCCTTTGTTCTCTCCGTCTGCAGGTCCGATTGGCGCATCATGTATTCCCCCAGCATCCGGCGGCCTTCGCGGATATAGAGCTGATTGGACCAGTGATCCGTATCGGCATACTCGTCCCTGGGCAGACCCCACTCGTTTACCTCCGCGCGCAAACTCGTCGGCACGGCATCATCGTGGGAGACAAAGTAAAGCAGGGACTTGGTGTAATGAAGATGCTCCTGCCAGAGCGCGGCCTTTCCAGCGTAGGATGTCTCTGGATAGTTCCAGCTATGGCCGATGTAGTCCGTCGAGAACGGCCCAAAGTTGTTGAAGTCCGCCTTGTGATTCGGGATCGGTACGATAAGGAAGATGTCGTGCACGCCAGGCGCGCGTCCGCGATGCTGATGGAACTCATTGAGATACCGCTCGAGCAGAGCAAAGCGCGACCTGTCGTAACCCTCTGGTCTTGGAAACGGCAAACGGTCAGCTGGATCGGTGGTGAGAATGAGGCGAAAGTTATAGGACTGAACCTCTTTATCGCCCGAACCTGGCGCAGCCAACGGGCCGGGGTTGATCTCCGGCAACAGGCGATGATGCTCGTCGTAAGCTGAGACCGGCCAGTTGAACAGGTGTCCCGATGAATGTTCGCGAACTCCGGCAAGGTCTTCGCCATATTCCTTCGAACTTTCGCGGCCCCACGTATAACTGACATGGGCCTGCTTCATCAGTTCACCTTCATACGTAGAGTCGGCAAAAATCTTCGCCTTCCACTGCTTGCCGTCGGAGGTGGTGATCGAGACAATCCGCTTGCCTGCAAGAGCAACGCCGTCCTTCTCGCGAAGCTGCTCGTGAAAGTAAACCTTGACGCCGGCATCCTTCAGCATGTCGCGAAAAATGGCCTCATCCACGTGCGGCTCTGAAAGCCAGTTCGCCCGGGCGTCAAGGTTCTGCACACCATAATGAGCCGCTGCCTTCATGTAAAACTCGCGGGCATAGCCACCAATGATTGTGAAGTGGCCCAGGTCCGTGGCAGAGAGCCCGCCGGTGACCATCCCCCCCAGGTGGTCTCCAGGTTCGAGGAGCACAACCTGCAACCCCTCGCGCGCAGCTGAGTAGGCGGTCATGACCCCGGAGGCCGTACCCCCGTAAACCACCAATTCCGCGGACGGAGAGGGGCCCGCCGCTTGCAAGGATGCGGCAAGGCAAGCTCCCGCGAGAGCTGCAACGATGCAAATCCGATGCGAATACATGGTTCGAGTGTTCCTTCCTCTCACTTGGTGGTGCGAGAATCCCCTTGATAAATGACCGCGGCCGGTCGCACCCTTCGCTCGCAGCCCTGCACTGACAATGCCGGGTGTGCAAAAGAAAGAGCCGACCATTCTTGAACTCTATTTAAAGTTCCCTCGATGACCTCTCTGCTTCCCGGGTTCCGAAGGCTTTTATGTCACTGTGTCCTGCTTGTAAGAGCAATCGGAGCATTTAAGTATCCACGAGTTATCGCAGTTTGATGGATTCCCACGGCTCTTGCGTAGTATCCAGGCGTTGCGTTACGCCTGTTACCCATACTTCTCAATGACATACGGAGCGACAGGATGCTCGCCAGAATGAATATCAACTCGGATTGCGCGTCCTGCTCTATGCCTGCTGCCGTCCGTATTGCTCGCGAAACAGGTCGATAATCGCCTGGTCCTGGAAGGGACGGGCCTGCATCCGGTCCCCGATTTCAAGGTACTGCCGGTGCTGCGACGTCCATGCGGGCCATTCCGGCGACGGCTGCCCGGAGTTGGGGTTCAAGGTTTTTACGAATGCGGCCAACCGCGGCATCATCCGGGCGGAGAGCCTTTCATCATCGGCGTCGTATTTCCCCTCGCCTGCTCTTACGTCACCCATAAAGTAAACGTCATCGGTGCCGTGCAGCACTCCCGGCGCTCCCGGCGGCGCACGGGTAAATCGCTCGACAAACACCGGCTCGCCGGCAGCCGACTCATAGTCTGCCACGCGTATGCTGCCATACAGAAACATCGAGTCCGTCATGCTGTGCGCAATGGCGGAATGAATTTCCCCGGTCGTCTGCCCCGGATACACCGTTAACATCTTTGCGCTGATACCCGGATAGTTCTTCCGTAGATAGTCGTGGTACTCATCGACTGTCAGATCCTGCATCCTTAGCGCATAGCCCAATCCCTCATCCTTGCAGGTGCCGATCATCATGGCGACATGGTTGAATCGCCCCGAAGCAAACATCCGGCTCAATTCTGCGGGCATCACGTATCCATCCACAAAAGCCCACCACGGCTGATCGTGCCTGCTCGCAAGGTGGACGTGGCTTCCAGGCTTCAGACCGGTTCGTCCACGGCCCTCGTCGCTGAAAAACGCATCGGTCACATGCTCGACGCGCGCAATAACTTCCGCTGTGCTCAACGCACGCAAGTCCTTGATGTGCGGCGCGATTTCCAGTCCCGTCTGCTCCATGGGTGTCAGCCCATGGAGCGTATCCTTCAACCCATGGTCGGGCAGGAAAAGGCGGGCCGCGCTATCGAGCATAGCCCCTCTGAATAATCCCTTCGCCAGTGGAGAGGCCACTAGATATGCCACGCTTGTTCCACCGGCGGAACTACCACCAATCGTGACTCGCTTCGGGTCACCCCCCAAAAGCCGCTATATTCTTCTGCACCCAGCGCAGTGCAGCGATTTGATCCAACAGCCCGTAGTTTCCCGAAGCATGATTTGGGGGCTCGCGCGTAAGGTCGGGGTGCGCCAGGAATCCAAACATTCCGAGCCGGTAGTTGAATGAGACGACCACGATGCCCGACAGTGCGAGCGGTTCGCCATTAATGCGTCCGGACTCGATGATGAACCCGCCCCCATGAATCCCGACGAACACGGGCAGATTCTCACCAGCTTTTGCTCCAGACCACACGTTGACGCTGAGACAATCCTCGCTCATTTCCGTATTTGGGTCAGTAGGACTGCCTTGCGCGCATATCGGGCCAAATTCCAGCGCGGACCGTACACCCTGCCACGCGACGGGCGGCTGCGGAGCCTTCCACCTGAGATCGCCGATGGGAGCATGAGCATAGGGAATGCCCTTCCAGGCGCGCACGTCGGACCCAGAGCCGGCCACCAAACCAGCTTCCGTTTTCACCACCAACTGTGCCGCCGCCTGCAAGGCCATCAACATTGCCATCACGCAAGCGAGCCGGATCACGTTTCGCATGTTCACCTTCTCAGGCCGTGGATCTTGCCGGGACGAACGATATCAAGCATAGCGTCTTATTGACAACTTCCCGGCAAAGGCATTTCGCAGATGAAGTCTGATTCCACCAGGGCTGTAGCCTTGCGAAACAGCCGACGAACGATGTAACTTGGCTGGCATAATTCTGAAATCGGAAATTCAACCGTCTCAGCTCAGACATTCCTGTCACGATAAGGAACGGAGAAAAGCCATGGCAGAAATCTCGCGAAGAGAATTGTTAGGACGCTCTTCTTTATTGATGGCGGCCCTGGGAGCAGGGCTGCCGGCCGTCGCAGCAGCCGCGGAGTCTGGCCAGGCAGCTCGCAAACTGAAGGTCGTCGTTACGGGAGGGCATCCGGACGACCCTGAATCCGGCTGCGGGGGCACAATCGCGCGCTACACCGACGAGGGACATGAGGTTGTGATTCTCTACCTTACCCGCGGTGAGTCCGGAATCGAAGGAACATCCATGCAGGACGCCGCTGCTATTCGGACTGCAGAGAGCTTGAAGGCTTGCGCAATCCTGAAAGCGCGGCCCGTCTTCGCGGGCCAGATCGACGGCCATACGGAAGTGAATCAGGCGCGCTACGACGAATTTCGAAAGATCCTGGAGGCTGAGAAGCCAGACGTCGTCTTCACGCACTGGCCGGTCGACACCCATCGAGACCACCGCGCCGCCTCACTGCTCACCTACGATGCCTGGTTGGAAGGGGGCAGAAAATTCGACCTTTATTACTACGAAGTGGACCTCGGCACACAAACCCATATCTTTCACCCGACCGACTATGTGGATATCTCGGAGACCGTGAACCGCAAAAAGGCAGCGTGTTTCGCTCACGCCAGCCAGTTTCCCGAATCACGATTGTGGGTTCTGCATGATCCGATGAATCGTTTCCGGGGAATGGAAGGCGGCGTGGCTTTCGCGGAGGGATTCATTCGGCATTGCCAGAATCCTGAGACGGATGCTCCGAAGAGGTTGTGACCGGCCTTCGCCGGTGCTTCCGCCACCACTGCTGCCGCCGCCCTTAAACCTTCAGAAAGATCTTTTTGCGGTAAAGGACCCACACCGGAACAAAGATCACCGCCAGAAATGAGACCGAGTAAGCAAATGCGCCCACCCAGGATCGGGGATGTGAGCAAAAGTGTGGGCCTGCGCGTAGGTAAGCACGTTCGTCCGGTGTCCGTCCGCGGTAAAGGAGATGCGCCTCAGCGTCCTCGCAAGCAAAACGCTGATCATATAGGCCACGATGGCGTTCGAACCGAAGACGAGCCAAGGCAAGATCCAAACTTTGTCCTTGCTGGACGGGGTCTTCTTCGTCACACGCATGAAGACCGATACGGTCTACACCACGGTCGAGGTGTGCGCGGTTCCAGAAAAGGGCAACGTGCTCAGCGACCAGATCGTCTCTCTGCCCGCCCTGAACAGGGACAGTGAAGAGCCGATTCTGTTCCGGCGCATCGAGTACTGGAACCCGGACAAGCAGGAGATCCTGGTGTTCTTCACCAATCTTCTGCACTTGGCGGCTTCGACGGTGGCTGCGATCTACAAGGACAGATGGCAAATAGAGCTGTTTTTCAAGGCGCTGAAACAAACAGCAAAAGTGAAGTCGTTCCTTGGCACCAGCGCCAATGGGGTCAAGACGCAGATCTGGACCGCTTTGATCGCCATGCTGGTCTTGAAGTACCTGCAGATCAAGTCCAGTTTTGGATGGTCACTCTCCAATCTTGCGGCCCTGCTGCGCCAGCAAAGGTTCATCTTCAAGGATTTGTGGGCGTGGCTCAACAATCCTCTGGAGGGACCGCCTGCTGCAAGGCAACTGGCCGAGCAGTTATCCATGCCACTGATGTGGTAGCCACGAGTTGGACAGCAGAACAAATGCAAACACTCACTTGAGCCTGTAGCGCAGCATTTACACAATTACAACTTGGACAGCAGGCTGCCTGGAATGTAGAAAGCCCTCCAGTGCGAGTTATCGAAGAAACCCGACGCTATCGCCGGGGGAGGATACCTATCTCCAGTAATATCAACTGTTCAATTCACAGAAAATGCTGTCTTGGACAAGAGTGGTCTAACGTACTAATACGTCGCCCTTCCGCCACTTAGGTCGAAAACCGCCGCGGTGGTAAAGGAATTCTCCTCTGAAGCGAGCCAAGCCACCATAGCGCTTATTTCATCCGTTTCGAGAAACCGTCCTCGTGGAATCCTTGAAAGCATAAAGTCAATATGCTCCTTGGTCATTTGCTCAAAAATACGCGTTCGTGCCGCCGCCGGAGTTATGCAGTTTACAGAGATATTCTTGTCTGCCGTTTCCTTACCGAGCGATTTCGTGAAGGCGATTACCCCCGCTTTCGCTGCGCTGTAGGCGGAAGCATTTGCATTTCCCTCTTTGCCCGCTATTGAAGCAACGTTGACGATTCGGCCATAGTTCTGCTGAAGCATGTATGGCACAACCGCCCGGCAGCTCAAGTAGACGCCAATCAGGTTGACGTCGATACACTGCCTCCACGCGTCTATGGGATATTCCCAACTCCTGTGGTTGGGACCAGCGATTCCCGCGTTGGCGACGAGAATATCGATTTTGCCGTGCTTCTTTAGCGTGGAGTCGGTAGCCTCCTTGACGCTGTCTTCATAGGAGACATCCACAAAGTTAACGGAAACGCTTCCCAGTTCAGTGAGCTGAGCTTTGACAGTCCTTAGAAGTTGGTCGTCGCGATCCCAAAGGGAAACGGAGGCTCCAGATCTTAGGAAGCGCACTGCTACGGATAAACCAATGCCTTGCGCCCCCCCAGTGATCACGGCGTGGCGGTTATTTAGATCGATCTGATTCACTTCTCCTCCGGTCGAATGAAAAGTGGGTATGGAATATGCCTTCACTCGTGAGTCTTGGCTGTGGCTGTGAAAGCTGGCACTATACGCGACAGAAACTCAGGTCTTCCCGGCGTTTGCATTTTTACTCTAAAGAGACCCCCAGCCAGCGCGCCATTTTCTTCTTTACAGTTCCCACCAGCAGTTGTGATGTAGAGATCGGAGTAGTCGTCCCCTCCAAAGGTGAGACTGGAGGCCTTTGCGGTCGGAAGCGCGATCCTTTTTTCTATCGCACCGTCTGGTCGGAGCCGAACGACACAGGCTCCGCCCCACAACGCTGACCAAAGCCGATCTTTGCTGTCCACCGTTGCGCCATCTGGAAGGCCCTCCTCCTCTGCGAAACTTGAAAAAACGCGCTGATTAGAGATCGCACCATCTTTTGAGCTGTAGTCGAAGAGATAGATTTCACGGACAAAAGAGTCTGTATAGTAGAGGTTCTTCAAATCTGCTGTGAACGCCATGCCATTGGAACAACCTATTCCTTCGAGAAGAAGATGAAGCGAGCCATCGAGATCCAGACGGTATAGTCTCCCTTTACTCTCCTCCGTCGACATGGTTCCGCAGAATACGCGACCGGCCGGATCAGCGATCACGTCATTGAAGCGCGAGGACCGCTCAGATTCGATTTCTGCCGCAACTTCGAAAAGCTCCCCGTCTCGCCAAATGGCGACCGTGCCACGATCCATAAATAGGAGTAAGGCTCCGTCTGCCTGAATAGTGAAACCACCAACAGGCCTTCCCTGATAACACCGCTCGCAAGTACCATCCGCAGGGTCGTAACGAAAGAGCTGCCCCGTTGGTATATCGGTCCAGTAGAGCCGGCGTTCCATAGAATGCCAAAGCGGATTTTCTCCAATCTCACACGCAAAATCCGCGATGAATTCTGCCTCTTCCTCAGTGTCCCGGTTGAATTTCATCCCTATAATGTCCTCCATCGCGACTCTAATCAGGTTATGAGAACACTGTCTCTACCATGCTTTATTTCTCGAGAAAGCCGCATATGTGAGCAGGACATTGCAACCCCCCTTTCGTTCAAGGGTAAAAAAGACATATGAGCGCAGCAACCCCAATACCAACTCCGATTCCTGTCTTAAGGTTGACATGCTGTTTGAGTAGTAACACTCCTAAAATCACGCCGACTGGAATCACGAGGCCATTGGTTATGGGATATACGATTACGCCAGTTTGCGTGCTCGTCTTTCCGACTTCCGCCAAGGCCGCGATCGTGAGCATCATACCCGACCAATGCGTAATGGCGGAGGCCGTGCTGACCCACACCAGCCCTTTTGCGGGCTTCCATTCACGATTCATCAAGAGCTTCATTGGCATCACGAGAACCCAGCTTAGGCCATAGAAATATGCCGTGAATAAAGTTCCCTTATGCTCGGGAACAAAACGAAAAAGAACCGCGAGAATCCCGTTGAGGAGAAACGCGAGAGTTATCGACATCACCCAGCGGACGCTGGATTTCCTTGAACTTGTTGCGTGGTGGGACGCTCCTCCGATAACTGCAATCGAGATAACAGTGCAAACGACTCCAAAGATCTTAATTAAGGTAAATGCATCGCCAAAAAACACAACGGACATCAATATTGGCAGAACAACTGACAGGTTGACGATCGTCCAATTGGTTGCAACATCCTTCTCTCTACTGGCAACCAGGTAAGCATGAAGCGTGACCACGTAGGCAACGGCGCCAATGAGGCCAAGCCCAAAAAGGTGCCAGTCAAGAAATGGAATTCGCAAAAAGGCGGTACATACAAGGCCTATACAGAAGCCCGCGAATTGCTTAACGAGAATAACGTCCCAGATCTTATAGTGCCGCTTGCCCGCAACCTCCAAACAAATCCCAAAGAAACCGTAAATCACCGCTGCCGACACTGCCAGCGCGAGGCCCTCGATCATACGTACCCACCTTTCACGGTAAGAGTGAGCTTTCGAAACGTTTGGGCCAGGTTGGGGAAATCTGAAAGCACTCAGCGTATTGCACTCCGCATTGCAGTCCCCTGTAACGGGCAGAGTACTCAATAAAGTCCAGGTAGCCAATCTTGTATTGGTTCTCAAGCCATGAAGATTGGCTCTCATGGCACGAGAGCATCTTCTTCTTCAACCCAAACTCCTTGCTGATGTTAACGTAGTATTGCGGCGTGAAATCGATTCCGGCGAGAGTGTCGTAGTAGTAGATTTCCGGAATCTTTTCGCATGGTGGAGCTTCTGTCTTTATGTTGGGCACGGTAGTCATGACACGGATGTCCCAAAGTATCTGGCTCGTAGCTCGATGGTCCGGATGATAATCGCTGGGAGGGTGCGTCAGAATGACATCTGGGCGAGACAGACGAACGACATTCAGAAAGTCCAGTCGGGTATCCTCGTTAGAAAACAGAAATTCGTCAGGATGATTCATCCAGATGAGATCAGCCCCAATTACATTGGCCGACTCCTGCGCCTCCTGACGGCGGATTGCAGCGATTTCTTCCTTAGAAAGCGAAGACGACCCGACTTCGCCGTTGGTGGCAACGGCCATCGTAACTTGATCACCGCGATCGGCATATTTCGCCAGCGTGCCTGCACATGAGATCTCAAGATCGTCCGGGTGAGCTCCGACAGCTAAAATCCTCATGGTCCCATCTCCCATCTTCATCAATTGCGAAGAATTATGTTGTCACGATTGCGCCTGAGTCATTGCAATCGTTCGAAAATCCGCAACCGTTGCCGACCAGGTGAGCGCCGTCGGTCTCTCGATTTCCAGCTTGAAACAACCCTGGGCACTTTCAAAGCCTTTCAGCCAAAGAAAGGCGAATCATCTTGCGTAGGATGCTCCTTCAATGGCGAAGTCAAGTGCGGTAATCGCATCGGCATATGAAGTTTTGTGCCCTTCGCTCTTCTCGTAGATCAGCAGCACTTTCCGATGAAGGTTCTGAAGAATATTTGCTAATCTCAGAACGCTGGCCGGCGGTATCGTTGCGTCCTGGCCACTTGCGGTGATGGCAATCGGCATGGTGAGGCGCTCTGGCCAGTATTCTGCGCTTCGGAGCTTGTACTCTTCCGGTATTTGATCCTTGGTTCCTCCGAACGACGCGCTGATTGCTTCCTGAAAGCCTGTGTACTCCAATTGGTTTGCCGTACCGTTCATTGAAGCAACGCCATCAATAAGGTCGGGATGCAGCGCCGCGTACGTAAGGGCTGAGGTACCACCCATTGACCCGCCGGTTAAAATAATCCTCCCGATGCGGTATTCCTTTTTGAGGATGGTAATGATCTGAGTGAGATCGCCCTCTGCCTTAGGCCCCATCCAGGACATGGTGCCTCGATATTCGGGCGATACGTAAATCATCTGGTATTTTGCCGCGCTATCGGACGCAGCTCGAGTCTCGTCCCGAGCCGCCTTGATGTATTGCCAGCGATCCGAACCGTGTCCATGAAGCGCGATTAACACATCGTGTTGCGCGGACGAATCGAACTTTGCCGGGAGCAGGAGAACATAGTTTTGAACAGTTCCATCCGAGGTCGCAACAAATGTAAGATCCTGCAGCGTCTGTTGTGCGGCCGCTATCGACACTCTGCCGGCGAGCAGAACAATAATCAAAAGCGCTGATTTTCTCATAAAGATGGCGCCCTCCTGATTTACAGATTTTCAACCACAATTCCTTGGGGTCAATCTTCAATGCTTTGTCGCACGCTTACCTCTACCAAGGGAGAGGTTCTTCGACGGACAGGAAACTGATACCCCACGGCTCCAATCGAAGTGACAGACGCCGATCTCCTTTCTGCAGTTCCTCAACAGGCTGAGGCCGAAGCCGCGCGTTGTAATCGCTGCTTGCACCGGTTGCATCCAGGCGATACAGCCGTGCAGTCGCGTCCATTGGGATGTTGTTCAGGTGAAGATCGACTTCGGTAGGCTGATCGGAGTAGTTCCACAAGAGGATTGAGGTCATTCCCAGCGACTTGTCGACCGACGCCAGGCCGTGCACGTTTGTAGAATCCGAGTCCACCGCAAGCCGATCGCCGGTCAGACGTTCAAGCAATCTGAATAGAAAAAATGCCGGTCGAACTTGGTTCGTGTAATCGAAGAGCCCGAGATAAATCGGTTGCCGGTCCCAGTATCGTTTCTCTTTCGCTATATCGGGCTTCGGAAAGAACTTGGCAAACTGATCTTCCGCAAGAGGATAGTCTCGAATTTGGTAATAGCACGAAAGGTCAAGTCCACCTTCGACCATCTGGTATGTTGTTTCAGCGATAAATGCCGGCTGAAAACGTGGATCGACATCGCGTTGAACCAGCCCGATATTCCACTCATCGATGACCGTCTCGGGATGTAGGCCTGGATGTTGGCGCAGCTGTTCATGCATCAAATCGATCGTTTGCCGGAACCATTTTGGATCGTTTGAATAGCCATGCCACGACACAAAATCTAAAGGGACTTTATTTTTCTCGGAAAATGTAAGGAGTGCCGGTATTAGATCGCCTTTGACACCAGCCTGCGCTGGGCCCCCCACATGGGCCTCAGGATCGGCACGCCGAATAGCAGCGACGGTATGTTGATAGAACCGATTATATTGATCGGGTGTCATGTGATATGGGGTGCCGCCGCCATGATCACTGTTCCACTCGTTTCCTACCTCCCAATACCATCCGCCACCATTGCGCACCTTGTAATGGAGAACCATGTTGTAGATCAGCGCCTCCCAGGCCGCCCAACTTGTGGGCTCCACGAGATTCTCGTCTATTCTCGGAAACAACACTTTCGGCTTCATGACGATGCAGAGCAGCGGTTTGGCTCCGGTTTTGAGAATCGAATCTATCGAAGGATCTAATGCAGAGAATTGGTACTTTCCCGGCGCTGGAAGGACATCAAAAAAAGGCTGAAGAAACATACGAATCATACGAGGCTTCAGCAGGCTGATCTCCGCCGTCCTGTTGTCGAAACTCAGTGCGGACGAAAAACCTCCCTGACCAAGCGAAAAGCGATCTATGTTCATCGGTCCAAGCTTGTTGTTGAAATCCACGGCAACAGTAGCGCCGGACGTCTGCGCGGGGAGGATGGGCGCTGCAAGCCAGCAAAGGAGAAGGAAGACGGAACGGATCTTCATGATGTGGCTGATCTCCATTTGGGTAAATCGGTGAAAGCCGAGTTTGCTCCGAAATGTTCTGGCTCGCTCGCGTCGGCATTTGAGCCCCGGTGTGGGGGAGAATTTGCTTTGCAAATCATGGTCCGTCGTACAAATGGAATTGCCTTCCGGCCCAGCTAGGTCATCTTTGGAGCGCAATGGCACCTCCTCGGTACGAGGGGAAGGCTTTACAGAAGTCTACGAGTAAACGATAAGTTGGCCCAGAGGAATTGTCAAGGGACTTAAGTATAAAATTGCACTTTAGTCTTAATTCTCATTCTGGTGTTTACTCAAAAACTTCGCATTATTCGATGCATGGCAACAGAGAACCTATGAACTTTTGCGCAGAGATTCATAGCGCCTCTGCTCAGAGAAGCTGGGGCGTCAGCAGGCAAAATAGCATTACCGACGATTTTTCGAGGAGGTTCGCTTACCCGGCACGGCGCTATTGAGGAACGAGGCCTCGAGGGCTTTGCCCGTTACCAGCAAAGCTGCACCGCGAGCCCAATCCGCTTCGTTAAGTTTTGAAAGCTCAACCCGAACTGCAGCTGCCTGAGGTTCCAGTGCACGCTCGCGAATAACCTGTTCTACAGCCGGCAGGAGAAACTGGCCTGCTGCGAGAGCCAACCCCCCTCCGAGAGTGATGAGTGCAGGATTCAACAGGTTCACGATACCCACCAGCCCAATGCCGAGGAATGATCCTGCTTCATCCAGTAAACTACGAGCGAATCGATCCCCTTCAGTAGCCGCTTGCCCAATCATTTCCAACGAGATTTGTTGCGAGTTGCCGCCGCTGAGACGCCATAATCCGGCAGATAAGTGCTGCGTAACAGCGTTTTGAGCGCGCTGTATTAACGCCGATGCCGACACCGTGACCTCCAGGCATCCTCGATTCCCGCAGGAACATAAGGGACCTCGTTCATCTACGCTTACGTGACCGAACTCTCCGGCAAATCCACCCACGCCCGTGTACATCTGATCCTTTAGGAAAAGCGCCGCACCCGTTCCCGCTCCTACCGACACGTACACATATTCCGACGCCTGCCTCGCCGTCCCGAAACGGCGCTCTGCCAGTGCCATGGTTCTCGGCGTATCTTCAACATCCACAATCGTCTCGAATCTTTCGGCGAAAGCATGCTTGACCGGAACATTCACCCATTGGGGAACCTTCGGCCAGAAGAGTGTGGTGCCGGTTGAACGATCCAACACCCCTGAAATCCCCACTCCGATTCCGCGAACTTTTTCCCGCGGAACACCCTCTTGTTTTAAGAGCGCATCAACTTCCGAAAGAATTTGCGGAATTGCATTGTCGGGGCCGGTCTCGACTTGACTTGGCACTTTTCGGAAAGCCAGCAGCGTTCCCGCCAAATCCGTAATTACGATGCGGGCGTAAAATGTCCCAATGTGTAACCCCACCGCCCTGCCGAAGTCAGGATCGATCGAAAGAAGTGTCGGAGGACGCCCGCCAGTTGAACTTCCCTGTCCCGTCTCCCGAATGAACCGAGACTCCAAAAGTTCATCACACATCTTTGAGACCACGAATGTACTGAACCCAGTCTGATCGACCAAGTCCGTCCGTGAGATCTGGTCTTTGTCGTAAATAAGTCTCAAAAGACCAAGAACTCGGGACCTGCGAGCTATGTTAGCCATAAAGCATAATTTACTACTGTTCGAGGTCAATCCATTCACCAGAACTATTTCATCTTGCGCGTGGAAGGATTGAGAGAATACGGTTAACCTGGTGCCACATCAAATCCTCCCCCGATTTTCGGCATCTTATATCAAAATTTTTATTGAACTTACGCTATTATGCATTGCTCTCGGGGATCATTTAGTGTAGATTTTGTATAAGATTTCTAGAGAGCTTGATTGAGACTGAATTTCAGAGTTCTTAATCAAAAGGGGGTGTCTCATTTGAAGCGGCTTATTTGGGAAGGCGGAGCTAATTTCAGATTTGTTGAGGCCGCGATCCCAAAGCTGCTCAGCCTTGATCAGGTTCTGGTCCGCGCTACAGCGGTTGGAATCTGCGGAACAGACGTTCACATTATGGAAGGGCGGCTGAGGATTGCTCGACCGCCAATTGTTCTTGGCCATGAAATCGCAGGTGTCGTGGTAGAGGTTGGCGGCGGCGTTAAAAAAGCGAAAGTGGGTGATCGCGTCACTGTCGATCCTGTAATTGGTTGCGGCAAGTGTTTTTTTTGCCGTCGAGGCAGCCGCCAGTTCTGCAAAGACGGCTTCGAGCTCGGTATTACCGCAGACGGAGGCGACCAGAACTTTCTTGTAGTACCACAAGAAAATGTTCATGTGCTTCCTCCGTCGATCTCGGACGAAGCCGGGGCCATTCTCGACATGGAGATGTGGGGCGCATTTACCAAATGTGGCATAAAGCATGGCGAGACTGTAGTCGTGATCGGGCCCGGACCTGCGGGTATGGTCGCATGCCAAGTTGCGAAGATTCTAGGGGCAGAGGGAGTGATCCTGGTAGGCCCGACCGGCGCCCGAATGAAAGCAGCCGAAGAGCTTGGTCTCGCCGATGCCTACGTTTTTACTGATCGTGGAAGTATTGTCGACGCCATTGCAGCTGAGACTCGAGGGCTTGGGGCGCATGTAACGATCGAGTGCGCCGGCACTTCGGGCGCGCTCACAACAGCCCTGACATGTGTGAGACCTGGGGGACGGGTCGTTCTTTACGGAGTACATACTCAGCCCTTCCAGTCATTTGATGTAAATAGTATTGCCTTGCGCGATCTCGTAGTTTTCGGATCCCTTTCAGACCGACAGGGATGGGAGAAGGTAATCGAACTCGTTTCTAGTGGGAAATTGCGACTGGATCCCCTGGTTACCCATCGATTCGCGTTCGAAGACGCACCCGAGGCTTACGACTTCGTCCGGAGGGGTTCCGACGGTCTTATAAAAGCTGTGATCGTTCTATGAGAATGGTTCCCTCACTTCAGAAAATACGGGAGCCTCGCAGCATGAAGGATCGGCCCCACACCAAGCCGTATCTCTTTCAGAACAGAGAATGAGTGCGGAATGAGCGCGCAGTGTCCGCTCTCCAAGCAGCGCTACCGGTTTTCTCAAACCTCGCGGCTACAGATTTCAAAACCCGAAATAACCTTGAAGGCTTAGAAACCAAATGAAAATTACCAATGTCGAAGCTCTCTATCTGCGGCAATCCAACGTCAAGTACCAATGTGACAGCGGACAGGACGCGCTGGTCGTGCGCGTCTCAACTGACGTTGGGATCGTTGGAATTGGCGAAGTTGACTCCGCACCCCTTGCGGTAAAAGCTGTTATCGAAGGCCCGTTCTCTCATACCCTCACCTCCGGCTTGAGAGAATTGCTGATTGGAGAAGACCCGCTGCAAACTGAATATTTGTGGTATCGCATGTACAACTCCAACATCTACTCGGGCAGGCGCGGTATTGCAATTCACGCCATGAGCGGAGTTGATATCGCTCTTTGGGACATCAAAGGAAAATTCTTTAACCAGCCGATTTGGAAACTGCTGGGAGGCGGTTTTCATGATCGAATTCGATGCTATGCCAGTTCGCTCTTTGGCGCGACACCTGAAGAAACAGGCGAGAGAGCACGAAGGTTTCGAGAATTGGGGTTTAGTGCTGTTAAATTCGGATGGGCCCCGATGGGTAAAGACGAGAAGACCGATATCGCGCTTGTTCGCGAAGCTCGTAAGGGCTTGGGTGATGAAAATGACCTCATGATCGATGCAGGTTTAGTCTGGGACGCGAAGACAGCGATCCAGCGCGCTCGCGCATTCTCTGAATACAACATTTTTTGGCTTGAAGAGCCACTGCGTCCTGACGACTATAACGGTTATCGTAAGCTCTCAGCCGCGACCGATGTTCGCATCGCTGCCGGTGAGGAAGAAAGTGAGCGAAACTCTTACCTTGATTTAATGGACCGCGGTCAAATCGATGTTGTACAGATCGATTTGACTCGGTGTGGCGGCTTTACTGAGGCAATGAAGATTGCTGCCCTTGCGCATGATCGAGGTCTACCAGTCGTGAATCATGGATTTACAACCTACATCAACGTGGCCGCCGCTCTCCATTTTCTCAATTCGGTACCGAACTCCTTCATCGCCGAATTCGTTGTCGAAGAAGGCACTACCCTTCGGGACTCGATCACTCGCGAACGTATCACCGCTCAGGAAGGATTTCTTGAAGTTCCGCAGGAACCTGGGCTGGGCATGGAACTAAACGATGACGCTTTGTCTCGCTATATGTTCGTCTAGAAACGGGCAACGGGCTTTAAGCAGAGAATGGCACATTGTGGTTTTTAGATTCTGATCGCTTCGGAGTGATTCCACCATGGGGTTGGGATCACTGGCGAACGCCCGAGTCCTTCTGATGCGTTCCATACCAATAGAGGATTGATGCAGCGCTTGCTTTCGAAAGCGGTACGGCGCGATCATGCTCCTTGAAAAACTCACTATTCATATCTATCCGGACGCCTGAATTGTGTTCTGCAAGTTTCTGTATACCTTCGATCAAATCGGCCTCAGTTGCAAAAGCGTTTGGGAAGAAGTAGTCGGATTGGCCAGCGTACCTGGTCATCACTCCCAGCTGTGCCAATTCAGCCGTGGGAAGACCAAACTCACTGTAGATTGGAACATCTTTGTATGCTTGTTCGAGCTTCTGATTCTTTCTCCACGCCACAAACTCATCATATATGGCAATTTTTTGAGCAGAAGCATCGACAACTTCTTCGGGCAAAATGATGGCACTGTGGCCAAAAGCTGCATACCATTTTTTCTGATCCCCGGAAGGGGAGAACGTACGTGCAAGCGCCTGGGCTACTTCTCCGCGAGTAAGAGTGTCGGTATATCCAAAAGAAGCATCGGACTTCGGCGTTAACCATCCATGAACTCTGGTAAACTGCGCTGCACGCCAAATCTCGCTATTCCCTGGACTATCGGTGAGGCTTTCTAACGTAAGACTTGAATTGGCGAGAAGTAGGGCTCGTTGAACATCTTCGACTGGTACCTCGCGCGGCTGCTTATTTTCCTCAATCGCAATTGCTGCAAGCGCACCTGCAGCTTGTCCCGTAAGCATCGTTATCGGCTGCAGGCGGGTCGCCCCATTCGCGAAGCGAGATTGAGAAAGATTCTTTTCCGCCACTAACAATCCATCGACATCGAGAGGAATCAGGGACTCCTCCGGGACCTGGAACGGCCCCCCATCCGCCCCCCGATCTTCCACTAGATCGCCGGCATGCTCGAGTTCCTGCTCCATGTCTTCTTCTTGCCAGCATCCGTGCAGGTCGACTTTGTAGTCTCCTAACGCGATTGCCGAAGCAAATTGCTTAACCGCTGTGGCAGGATTGTCTTCGCGCTGGATATCCAAACTCGTGAGGGTGTATTTACCAACGACTCGTTGGCTCTCCCGGATATAGGGGATCACCGGAAAATTGCGCTCGATGGCTTTGTATTCCTTTGGAATACTTGGGCATAGATTTTCTTCGCGGTTATAGGGCGTGTCGAAGCCCTCATCGTTTGCGACCGACCACGCCGATTCCTTCATGTCGTGCTGCAAATAATAGAGCAAATCCAAAGTTTTCAATTTTGCAGCGCAAACAATCGCTTTCCGTTTGTTGCGATCGAATATATCGGTGGTAACCGGGTAGTCATTAAACCAATCAAGTGAGGTCTTTGTTACGTCCGCAGCCTCGGACGAATCGTAGTTCTTTGGGTTCGAAGAATCAGGAATAGCTCGGTAGGCTTTAAAACCGGTAAAGGATACCGGTAACGCTCTGGATGCTGGGTTTCCATCCTGCCGCAAAACGCGCGCGATACTACTGAGGAATGCGCCGTCATAACCGGGGGGTGGATCGTGCATGACCAGGTCGGCAGGTACACCGTCTAGATACTTCTTTATCACCGCCACGTAGGTTATGTCCTGCGTACATGTCCGATGTGCCGGCCTGGAGCTTAGGTTATTTCCGCTTCGATATGCCGCGGGAGATAAAGGTAAGACATCGCCGAACTCTGTCGCGTCGATCACTACTTTAGCGTCAAACCGGATCCCATCCTGCGTCACGACACCGGTAACCGTCTTTCCGGAAGAAAGCACCTCGACAACACGTTGTCGCAAAAAGACATCTAGTACGTGCCCATTAGATCCGCGATTTACATCGCCGATCATGTCGTAGAGGATCTTCTGAGCAACCGATGGCTCGTAACAGTGCGATATGTTTTGGTAGTAGCAGGTGCCAATAGACTTTCCCTTGTCAGCGTAATATTTGCCGATCCGCTGTTTGAACTCGTCATAGATGCCCTGAGGTCCGTTTAATTTCCAGGCTTCGTCCATCGTGCTCACCGCTGCCGCTGTCATCTGGCCACCTATCCAGTCTGTCTCTTCAACCAATGCGACACGCACTCCCTGCCGCGCGGCCTGAATGGAGGCGGCCACGCCACCCGCACCTGCACCTACTACGACCAGATCATAAGACTTCTCTGATCCGGCTGCGGGCAAAGTGCAAACAACGCAAATTGCCAATGCCGTGGTCAGAGACCGAATCAAGTATCTATTGCACAAAGTCGACCTCCGGGACTGCCCTGAATCATCGGTCCTTTACTTGTCAATAACATCCAGGTCTGCGAAGTTCTTACCTTCGCCGTGTTGGCTAAAAGAATATTTTCAGAGCGGCTTGCACATTCCGGGGGAGGTTCGCCTGCGACGTAATATAACCGAAGCTTGCAGAACCATACGTTGTGTTCGGCAGACCAAATTGAACCTTATTGAGGAAGTTGAATGCCTCTAACCTGAATTCACCTGTGCAGTGCTCGAAGATTTCGAAATGCTTGACAGCAGAAATGTCATCCTGAAATGTCAGTGGCGATCGAAGTGCGGCAGCCGAACGAGGCACGTTGCCAAGCTCAAATGACTGGCTGAGCCGAAATGCGTTAGGGTTGAAATAAGCTTGCGTTTGGCCGGCACCACCCAGCCGTTGATGCGTAGACCCCACCGTTAGAGGATTTATTCCAGCTACATAAGTCGGACGTGCACCGGAAAATGCTTGCCCTCCAGATTGAGTTAAGCCCAACGGAATACCTGACTGTATGGCGGCAATGCCAGTCAGGGTCCAGCCTCCGGCAATCTCATTTGCCCAGCCTGGCATTTTTCCACCGATCTTTTTCCCTCTTCCCAATGGAAGTGCATAGCTGAGATTACCCACCACACGCTGTGGAACATCAGTCGCAAGATTGGATCGTTCGTACTTATGAATCAGGTAATAGTTCTGTATTCCTGGATTACCAGTTGGGTTTAGAAAGCCGTTCGTAAGGTCACTAACATTTCCAAGTAGCTTCGACCAAGTGTAGGCAATCGAACCGCTCAATCCCTCGGAATGATTGACCACCAACATGGCCTGCATCGCGTTGTACGACACAGATCCCAGATCATCGAAAATAATGGTCAGCGAGTTATTTTGCATTGCGGTGTTTGTGACGTACTGAGGGAACGTTGCCAGCAGCTGCGCGCGCTGCACCGTTGGGTTCGCCAGAATCGACCCCGGCGCGATGCTGCTGGAGCCATAAAAGGGATTAGGCACAAGGGCCTGCAAATGGGCCACCTGAGTCTGATCGCCGGGAGTGCTAAAGTATCGTGGGTTGAGATCGTTTGGATGTCCACTAATAGGTAGATGGACCCCGTGGCCGCCGGCGTAATTCAGGTGGAATACTATTCCTTGGGTCAATCCCTGCTCCACGCCAAGATTCCATTGCTGCTGATAAGAAACTGGGTTGTTGTATACATAGCCAGTGCCGGTGGCCCCCGAGCTCACGGTCACACCCGCGGCGGCGCCTGCGGGAAGTAACACCCCGGATGGGAAGGGATTGTCAACGATGTTCACCGGAGTGAAACCATTGACACTCGTAAGCATATTTGTTGTCTGGGTGAATCCCATGGTGCTATCACCGTAGCCACGTTCAGACGTCGGCAGATACATAAGGCCGTAGCCGCCCCGGACCAAGGTTTTCTCTGCAACCGCATAAGAAAAACCGACCCGCGGCCCCACATTTCTATAGAGTGTCGGCCAAGTCCGGCTGGGGCTGCCAGAGACTCCGAGATATTGCGCGCCTCCCGTGAACGAAAGGCCAGTGTAGGTTGACAACGGATTAGTAACACTTGGATTAAAATCCGCCCAGCGATTGTACCGCTCCTTGAAGCCTGTCTCAATGTCCCACCGGACGCCGAGATTCAGGGTGAGCTTCGACGATACCCGCCAGTCATCCTGGAGGAATACGGCGTTATAAAACTGATTGAAGGCAGCTGTCTCTTGTCTGGCGAGCGATCCTGAGCTTGGATAGCCAAATAGAAACGACGCCCAGGAATCAAAGGCGCTTTGAGACGATGGCACGGTTGAATTGGGATTTGGTCCGTTTGTGAATGTCGTGCCGAAACCGAAGCTCCCTACCGAATTTCCAAGCCCTCCCTGGTTTTCCAGGATCATCTTGCCGTTGTATCCGACAGTAAGCGTGTGTTTGCCTCGTTGCGATATAGCCGTTGCGTTGAGCGAGTGGACAAAGTGGTGCCAAAAATTAAAACCCGAGCCAATTCCAATCGACTGGAGCCCGGTGATCGTAATATAGGGCATTCCCATTACCTGCTGTTGCAAACCAAACATGCTGGAAAATCCGAAGTCTGGACTATTGAAGTTATAGAAGCTTCCATTAACTTGTCTGTTTGACTGGTACGCAAATCCGTAACTGGATTGCAGCAGGAGAGAAGGCGATACAGTCCAAACATGCCCGACAGCGAATAAGTAGGCTCCAAGTTCCTGCGCTTGACTGTTAGTTCCTACGGGATGATTGAAAAGATCGTAAACGGCATAGCTATTTGGATCGCGGGTCCCGCGTATAAAGGTCCGCTGATTCGCCGAGAAACTATGGTCAATCCGGAAGTTCAGCTGATTATCTGTGATTATCGTAGTAGTTGGGTAGCTATAGTTGCTGGATACTCCGGAGCCGTTCGGTAGTGGTATCAATGGAAGCAGTTTTTGCGCCACAGGGTCAATCGTTGGAATATACTGGCCCGCCGGATAACACGTAGACCCGCTGCAGGCTGCTGGAATGCTCGTACGGAGACCCGTCGATGCATTGTATGAGGTTGGGTCATAGATTGAGCCTGGAGCCTCTGTAAAGATCCCTTGGCGCATCAGCAGTGTCGGAACCGTGGTGGTCTGATAAGTTGGAGCGAGATTTCTGGTTCCTTCGTAGCCAAATGTAAAGAAGGTTTTATTCTTTCCGTTATACAAATGCGGCAAGAATACGGGACCACTTACGAAGGCTCCGAACTCGTTAAATCGGTGCGGGAGGGTGAAATCATGACGCCCCGGGAACGGATAGACACCACTTCTCTTCGTAAAGAAGTTGGCAGCATCCAAGGCGTCGTTGCGGAAGTACTCGTAAACGTCACCATGAAGTTCATTGGTTCCCGACTTTGTCACAATATTAAGGAAACCACCGCTTGAGTGACCATAACCGGCAGGCGGATTAGAAGTAACAACCTTGAATTCGCCCAATGTTTCCAATGTGGGCGTAACTGCCGGCTGGCCCTGACAGCAGACTACGATCGAAACTCCATCGAGAAGCACTTCATTGGAACCTCCAATGCCTCCGTTCGTCTCAAAATTGTTGGCCGCCGCAGCCACAACTGCGGCTCGTGTTGTGCTAAGCCCTTGTCCGAAGAAGCTCCCCGGTGAAATGCCCGGCGACAAGGCTGCTAACGCAAAGGGATTACGGCCGTTAAGCGGCAATACGTCGATCTGCCGAGTGCCAACTGTGTAGCCCAGCGTTGAATTCTGGGTATCTAGTTGCACGGAACTATCGGCCTGTACATTCACAACTTCTGTTTCACTTCCGATTGGTAAGCGTATGTCGACCTGCGCGACTTGTCCGACGGTCAAAGTCAGCGAGGATTCAGTCTTCTTGAATCCCTGCTTTTCGACTCCCACGCTGAATTGGCCAGGCTTCAATTGAGGAAATGTATATTCTCCATCATTGTTCGTCTCACCATGGAGCAACAGGCCGGTAGCCTTTTGAGACACTGTCACGTTCGCTCCTGGAATGACAGCACCCATTTCATCTGTGACTTGACCAGTGATAGTGCCATTCTCTACTTGCGCCAGGATCGACGCGGGTATCAGAAGAGCAAAACTCAGAAGGAAGGCAAAGACCGTTGTTTGAGCCAAGGGTACTAAATTCGAACCCGTATTCGATTGCGCAACGACGGAAAATTGCGCAATCTTTCCACCGAAGCACTTGGTGATCTTAGCGACATTTACACGAACGCTCATGAAAGACACCCTAGGCTGCTTTTCCATTTGGCCTTCCCCTTGGCTCTCAAATTTGAATCCCAATGTGGTTCACTCGGCAGATCGCCGACTTCGTTCATGGCGCGAACGCGTCTTAAGGCCGCCCCGCGGGTTCAACTCCAGCGCAATCTTGCATGCTTCATCGCGACGTTCAGGAACATCATCACATCTTCTTTGGATTCTCGATTGGTTAGGTTAAGCTAAGAAATCATAGAAAGATGAAATGATTATTAAACATATGTAGCACTAAATTGATAATTATGTCAATAAGTTTTATGGAAATGGCGAAATATTATCGTCTTTTACTAAAAATTAGATTAATTGTTGCCGACAAACGTTCCGGCGCCCATCCCCAAAAACCTAAGGTTGCGGAGCCCGCTCGGCTGGACAGCCCCAGGCTTCACATGGATTCATGGTCGGCATGGCCAACTTACTCGCTGGTGCGGTACCAGAGGGTACCGCGGACGGGGGACGACCGCTGGAAGGACCAGTATGGCGACGTCGAAGTCCCTTCGGAGTCTGCGCACCCTGGCTTTCAAATTGCGCTTGAACTACGAGAGAACTGCGAAACGCGCGTTTCAGTACGGGAGGGATATGTGCGGAGCCCTGCACCCGCATGGCCCTTCATTTGGCTCTGGTGCAAATATGTGCGAGGGGGCGCAACAAGGCCAGTGGAGGAGTAAAGACTACGCGGCGAGTAGCCACCGCTGAACTAAACAAGATCGATGCTTACTGGCGAGCGTGCAATTACCTGGCTCTAGGAGTTTGTCGGAGATAGCCGGCGTGGTTTTGTGGTTTGGCTTTGTGGGCATCGGATTCTGGTCGATGCTCACGGAGGCAAACGGCGCGTAGCCAGCCGTTGAGCATCGCCTTCGCCCAATAACCGGCTTTTATGACCGTTGCGGCTTCTTTTTGTCTTCCTCAGCACGTTTCAAGCACGTAGCCTGACCGGAACAGCTTCAGCAGATTGTGGGTCATGCAGACCAACTTCCACTCGCCGCGAACCTTGTCCAGCCCACGCAACGAAAATCGCCGGAACCCGCGCCACTCCTTGATCTGCCCGAACACCGGCTCCACGATGGCCTTGCGCATACGATACACGTCCCGGCCCGCTTGGCTCGCGAGCTTCCGCTTCATCCGTTCTCGCAAAGATGGTTCTTCGCCCACTTCGGCCGGATTCTGCTCGACCGGCTGGCTGGTCTCTCCGTGCTTCTGCTTGCCGGTGGCCACGTGCAGATCGATTCCCTGACCC
>OBLW0100000257.1_pt1 | contig 45694 bp, 40 predicted proteins | sample 1520161 | NCBI WGS metagenome assembly OBLW01 (sample SAMEA3539309, study PRJEB22396) | soil metagenome | biome: tundra; feature: field; material: soil | place: USA | collected 2010-05 | depth 0.15 m
GAAGAGCCGGTGCTTTCGCACCGGCTCTGACCTGCACTTTCTTTGGTGGCGGGGGAAGGATTTGAACCTTCGACCTTCGGGTTATGAGCCCGACGAGCTACCTGACTGCTCCACCCCGCGGCGGTGATACAAGACTTTATCAGCCCCGCCGGTCCGCCAGCCCCTCCGCCCCGGCCGCGCGTCCGGCGGCCGGCAAACCGCCAGGCCGCGCTTCAGTCTCCGGCTGCCGCCGCGCCTGCCAACACCAAGTCGCCCGCCGCAACACCACGCCGCGGTGTGATGATGTCGTCGATCAAGCCGTAGTCCAGCGCTTCTCTCGCGGTCATGAAGTAGTCCCGGTCGATGTCGTGCTCGACTTCCTCGACGCTGCGACGACTGTGAAAGGCGATGATCTCGGCCATCCGCCGGGTCGTCGCGAGCACTTCACGTAGTTGTATCTCCATGTCCCGGGGCGCTCCCCGGGCGCCGGCAGTCCCCTGGTGAATCATGATCTTGGCGTTCGGGAGCGCCAGGCGCTTGCCGGCTGCCCCGCCCGCGAGGATCATGGCCGCGGCAGACATGCCCATCCCCACACAGATAGTGGAGACCTCCGGACGAACGTGTTGCATGACGTCGTAGATCGCCATGCCGGCGTAGCCGAGGCCGCCGGGGGAATTGATGTAGAGCGAGATGTCCTTCTCGGGATCGTCCGCCTCGAGGTAGAGGATCTGGGCAACGATCAGGTTCGCGATCTGGTCGTCGACCTCCTGGCCCAGGAACACGATCCTCTCCCGCAACAACAGCGAGTACAGGTCATAAGCGCGGTCGCCACGACTGGTCTGGTCAAGCACCGTCGGGATCATCGACTCTCTCAAGGATCCTTCTCCCCACACGTCACTACCCCCCTGGCTCCGCGTTGCTATATCATTTTCAAGATATCACCTGCGCTATGAGGAGTCGGCACCGAACGTGAACGAGCGGCGACATGAGCCGGTGTTCCCCGGTTTTGGGGACATGGCCCGTCGAAGACGAGAGCTGGTCGAGGCCCTGACGGCGCGGCGACGTGCCATCGGCCTTAGCCAGACCGAGGTCGCCGCACTCATGCACACGTCCCAGTCCGCCGTGGCCCGCGTCGAGGCGGGGCACACCGACGTGAGGATCTCGACACTCGAGCGCTACGCTGCCGCGCTCGACCAGCGACTCGAGTGGCACCTCGCCCTCGAGCCCGAGCAGGACGCCGAATGACCATGGAACCAAGCGATTCCTGGTTGGAAGAGCGCCTGTTCGACCGTCGGATCGTGCTTTGTCGCGGCATGCTTGACGACGCGCTCGCCGGCCGGGTCTCGGCCCAGCTCATGGCGCTCGACGCCCTCGGCGACAGTACCGTCGAGCTCCAACTGGACAGCCACGGTGCTTCGCTCGAAGCGGCATGGGTCCTCCTCGACGTGATCGACCTCCTCGGCGTGCCGGTCAACATCGTGTGCGCCGGCCGCGTCGAAGGCGCGGCGGTCGGCGTGCTGTCTGCCGGCACGAGGCGGACGGCGCTACCGCATACGAGGTTTCGCTTGACCGATCCCGAGCTCGCGATCTCCGGGCGGGCAAGCGAGCTCCGTGGTCTGCTCGACCACCACACAGCGCGTCTCGACCGGCTGCACGAACGGGTCGCCTTGTCGACTGGGCGCCCCGTCAACGAAGTTGCCGCCGACTTCCGCACCGGCCAGTCGCTCGATGCGACAGAGGCGCTCCGTTACCGGCTCGTCGACGAGATCGCCGGGGACAAGCAGCCTGTCCGCTCGATCGGCAACGCACGCCGGCACTCTGTCCACGGCAAGATGGCCGAGACCAGTGAACCGCTCGGCTTCAGACCGAGACCGAGGAACCCTTGAGAACCCTGCCGTCTGTGCCCTAGGCGGGCGAACGCGTGGCCTTGATCGCCTTGAGGGCGACCGACTTCTGGTCCTTCTTCAAGTCGGCCTCCGCTTCGGCAATCAGGCTGCCGACGTTCTTCATGTCCGCGGAATACGCCGTCAGGTCCTCGTTTCTCAATGCCGCAAGCCCTTGGTTGTAGTAGCTCTGCGCACTCGCGATGAGGGCCCGGACCTGGGCCGGGATCTGGCCGGTGGCACCTCCGATGTTGCTCGTCGCTGCGCCGAAGACATCAGCCAGCGCAGCACCGAGGGTGTTTTCCATGGCGACGTCGTTGCCGTAGACGACGATGTAACGGGTCAACTGCGGGTACGGGTTCTGTGACGAGCTCACATACAGCGGCCGCACGTACAGAACGGAATCGTCGATCGGGATGATGAGCGTGGTGCCTAGCGAGACCGTAGAACCGGCTCGGCCGACGAGCGTCACGTACTGGGAGACCTTCGTGTTCGACTGGATCTTCGAGTTGACGACGGCAGGGCCGGCCGTCGCGTTCCTCGTCGGCGTCACATACGCGGTGAGCTGACCGTAGTCCTGGTAGTCACAGGAGGCCGTCATGAGCGCAGCCAGCGTCTGGATCCGGTCGTTCTGAGACAGCGGATCGAGCGGCTCGATAACGGTGAACCCCGGCGCGGTGGCGCCAGGGAGTTGCAGGAGCTCGTACTCGGGCACAAAACGCACCGTGTTGCCGGCCGCATCGACGGGCAACGACTGCTCCGGCGACCCGGTACCGGACGTCGGCGCCAGCTCCCAGGCGTTGTTGGCGATATAGAAGGCCGCGGGGTTGGTCAAGTGGTAGCGACCGTACATGGTGGCCTGCACCATGAGCAGGGCCTGCGGGTAGCGCAGGTGTGCCGCAAGCACCGGGTCCATGTCGCTCAAGGGCTTGAACATGTTCGGGAAGATGGACTCCCAGGTGTTCAGGATCGGGTCGCTGTCGGTCACGGCGTAGAAGGTCATGTCGCCTGTGTACGCGTTGACGACTACCTTCACCGAGTTGCGGACGTAGTTGAAACTGCCCTTGAGGCCGGTCCCGCCGGGAAGCTCTGAGGTACTGGCCTGCTGGGCGTATGGGTAGTAGCCCGTCGTCGTGTAGGCGTCGACGATCCAAACGAGTTGGCCGTGGTCGATCACCGGGTACGGGTTGTCGTCGACGACGAGGAAGGGCGCCACCTTGGCGACACGGACACGGACGTCTTGGTTGAACATCAGTCGGGACTTCTTCGTGACCAGGTTCGATATGAGCAGGTTGAGGTCGTGGAACTTGAGAGCGAAGGCTGCCTTCACCCAGAACGAGCCGATGGGCACGCCGCCTTTACCCGCGTAGTGGCTGGAGACTGTGTTGCCGTTCGTGTCCGAGTAGTCGACCTCGCTCTGGGCGGTGTCCGCGACCACGTAACCCGATTGGCCTAGGCCGAAGTAGACCGCCGGCTGGGTGATCTTCGGAGCGCCATGGCTCGCGGCGGGCGGCACGCCCGCAATGTCAAAGACCGGGTTCCCACCGCTCTGCTGGTTCGCCGGCGAAAGCACCGCACCGTAACCGTGGGTGTACTGCAAGTGGATGTTGACCCATGACGGGGTCGGCAGGTCTGCGGCATTGACCTGCCGCACGCCGATCACGAACGGCGTCAGCGCGCCGCCGATCCTGTAACGGTCGAGGGAGAGCCCGGCGATGGTGAAGCCAGTCCCGTTCTGCTGAAGCTTCTGGTAGGTCTGAGACGTGATCGAGGGCTCCCAAAGCGGAAGGTTGTCCAATGTCGCTGAAGCCCCCGCGACCACGCCGCCCGTCAGGTTCGAGACGCCCGCGAACGCGCGCTCGTGGATGGTCGAAAGCCCCAGCGCCTTGCGTGTCGCCTGGACGTTCCGGCTGATGTATGGGAGTTCGAGCTTGCTCTGCGCGGGCGTGACCTTGAGGGCCTGCACAGCTGCCGGGACGATCACGCCGGCGGTCAGGGCGACGAGTATCCACAGCCCGGCTCCGATAGCTGGAAGCGCCAGGCTGCGTTGGTAGACGTTGAACACCATCAGCACGAACACCGCCAGAGCGACGACAGCGAGCAACTCGATCGCCGGCAGGCGGACGTGCACGTCGGTGTAGCCGGCGCCGTTCACATAGGCGTCCTTCGCCAGCACGAGGTTGAAACGGTCGACGTAGAAGTACCCCGCTGCCCGGACCAGCGCCATGGCACCGAGGATCACCGACATGTGCGCAGTGACACGCGGGTCGACCCGTGGGGAGGGGCCCTGGAACCTGAGCCCGCCGTTGAGGTAGTGGCCGATGCCCGTGATGATCAGGATCACCAGGAGCGCCACAAGGGTCCAGTCGACGAGGAAGGACAGGAACGGCAGCTTGAACACGTAGAAACTGACCGACTTGTGGAACTGCGGATCTGTCACTCCGAAGGGCTTGCCGCTGCGGAACAGGAGCCAGTGCTGCCACTGGTCGCTCGTCGACGTCCCGACAATGAGGGCGAGGATGATGGACACGACCGTACGCAATGCGAACGTGTGCCTGCCGACGATCTGCTGGTAGCGGCGGACGATCTCGAGCTCCGGCGAGACGAGCAAAGCCCTCGGAGCGATGCGGTCGACCACCCAAAGGCTTACCCAGCAGGCGATGAAGAACGCGCCTATGAACACCGCGGCGATCTCGAGCTTGGTCTCGATCAGGACACGCCAGACCGCCGTGAAGCTGACCGAGCGGTACCAGAGGTAGTCCGTGTAGAAGTTGGCCAATCCCTGGATCACGATCAGCGCCACGATTACGAAGACGACGGCCCCAACGATCCAGGCTTGGTACCGTCGGCCCGGGTGCAACCGGGACGGTAGATCCGTCGGAACTCGCATCCGCTGGAGCCTACGACCGAACGGGTACGAGAAGACAGCGGCAGCCCGGGTGCACCGGTGGATGCGCGTGCCCGGTCGGGAACGCGGTTCCTGGTGGCTGAGGGCCGGCGAGCGAGTTGTCGTCGCAGTCGGGGCACGAGCCACCGCCGTCGTCGTCTTCGACGGCCCAACGCAGCAACGGCGCCTCGCCCTCGCCGAGCGAGCTCAGCACCGCGAGCTCGCCAACCGCGAAGGCCCGGGTCGTGAAATCACCGGCAAGCCCTTCGACCCGGGTTCCCTTCCATTCGCGATATGCAATACCGGCCGCGTCTGACGAGCCCTCCAGACTGCCGTCGAGCTCGGAAAGCGACTCTTCGATCCTTTGGCGCAACATTCCGGAGAGGTCATCCGCGAGCTCGGCAGCAAGCAGGGCCCCGGCCTCGATGGCAACCGCCGCACTCGGGGCCGGTGCCGTCACACAAGGCCCTGCCACGGCGTCACCGGCCACGAGGAAGGCGGCGCCTGCTTCATAGGCTTTGCCCAGTTGGTCGCTCGCCGCAGAGACGAACCTCTCGCGCTGGACATTCGGCGGGATCAGCTCGTCCAGCACTGGCTTACGGGAAGTCTGGCGCAACGCGTTCAGGAGGTCGTTCTGGTCGTCTTGGAGCGCTCGCTTCAGTGCCCGGCCGAGCTTGGCCGTGATGGACCCCAGAAGGTGGTCACGCCGGGCCAACGACTCGACGTCCGGCTCGGTGATCGCGTCGGCGTCGCGCGTCGACACGACTGCCCCCGCGGTCTCGACTTCAACGGCAACATCCACGGTCTCTGCGGTTTCCTCCACCTCGCTCACGACCACTTGCGTGCTCTGGTCGCCTTCGCCCACCTCCGGGGAGATCTGGTCTGTGGGCTCCGCGTCTCCGGGGACCACGGGCGCTTCCTCGCTGACCTCCACGGCTTGCTCAGGCTCGGCTACAACAGGCATCGCTGCCGCTATGGCAGCTGCTTCCTCCGCTGCGCGGCTGGCGCGAATGCGGGCAAAGAGCTCGTCGACACTTCGGCGGCTCGAACTCGACCCGTCCCGGTCTTGCTCACCTTCCACGCCGCTCTCCCCAGCGGGCGCCGCGCCAGTCCTGCCCTCGCCCGCGGCTTCGCGCTCGACCGATGACGCGACACCGCTCGATGCCTCGTCCCCGCCGAATCCGTCGCCTCCGGCCCCGCCGGCGGCCGCGGCGAGCTCCTCCTCGAGCTCCACAAGGTCGACATGGCCCAGCTCCTGCGCAACGCGTTGGCCTGCTTGCTCGGCTGCGACACGCGCCTCGTCCTCCGCGGACGCGAGGCGTTCGCGCAGCCCGTCGACTGATGCGCCAACGTCGTCCACGACGCGCAGCAGAGAGTCCTTCCCGGTGCGGAGCTCCTCGAGCTGCACACGCAGGGCGCGTCGGCGAGCCACGAGATCAGCGAGCGCGCGGTTTCGCAGACCGCGCGCTTCTGCCACCATGCGGCGACACTCTTCCTTGGTGACCTCGAACAGCTCGACGGCGTCGGCGTGTGCCACGTCGGTCATGGAGTCGGCCTCCGCCTGGGCCCGGCTCATGTACTCGGCGACTTCCTGCTCGGCTGCGGTACGGATCTCGAGCGCCTCGGCTTCGGAGGCCGCTGTCTGGTCCGCGAGAACTTGCCCGGCCTCTGCGATCAGCTCGGCCGCTCGCTCCTCGGCCTTCGCGACGAGGTTGCCGGCCGCGTCGTGCGCGGTCCAAAGGATCTTGGCCGTTTCGATGCCAATTGCCCGGGTGAGCGTCGCCTCATCCAAGACGGGGTCCTCCGCTCGGCGTTCTGCTTCGACGACGCGCTCGCGCAGAATCGCCTCGCGCTCGAGCGCGCCGCGTAGCTCGGCAGCCACCTTGCCGAGAAACATCCGTACGGCTTCGCCGTCAACACCCCGGCGTGCTGCAGGAAAGGACTTGCGTGCGATCTCGTCAGGACTGAGTGGCGTACTTGACGAGATCGAGACGACCTGAGGATCCTCCGACATTGCCAATAGCCTACGACGCTGCTCTCACCCGGCGGTGATGCGTGCAATATGGCCACCGAGCGACTCCAGAACGTGAATGGCCTGGTCGATCGTGCTCACGGCGTACACCTTGAGATGCGGGCCCGCGTGTGCCTTGGCGACCGCGTACTCCTGCGGGGGCACGAGGAACACGCTCGCTCCCGCCCCGCGCACCGCGACCGTCTTCTGGGCGACGCCGCCGACGTCTCCGACGGTCCCGTCGATCGACATCGTCCCGGTCGCGGCGACTTTCAGCCCACCGGTCAGGTTGGCCGGGTCGAGCTCCTGCATGAGCCCGAGGGTGAAAGCCAGGCCGGCCGACGGGCCGACGATCCCTTCGGAAGAGAGGTCCACCTTCACGGGCAAAGGGCCGATCTTGAAGGCAGTTCCGTCAACCGCGCTGCCACCACTGCCCTGTGGGTAGATGCCGAGGCAGGAGAGAGGATGAGGCTTTCCACCTTTGACCGGCACGAACTGCGCGATCTTGAACTTGGTCCCCTTTCCCTCGGGGAAGCAGCCGTAGGAATCGGGGCCGGTGCTACGGAACACGCCGAGCCTGAGGGTCGCCGTTCGCGGCTTGCCAGCCGGGTAGGCGCGCACCGCGAGATGGACGGTCGCGCCCGGGGCGATCGTTTCGAGCTTGTTCTGGAGATCCAGGTACGTGGGCACCTTGAATCCGTTGACCTTGGAGACGACCTCACCCACTTGAAGCGACGAGGCCGCCGGTGACCCGGGAAGGATGCCGTAGATGAGCGCCCCGAGCGCCACGACAGAGACCTTGTACCCGAGTTGTTCGAGGGCGACGACTGTGGCGGCCTGTTGGGCCGTCGACATGTCGATCTCGCCCTCGGTCGCGTACTGCGCTGTGGACTCGCTCCCGAGGATCGAGGCGCTGGGATAGATCGCGGCATTGGGGTCCAGCCAGAAGAACGGGTAATAGAGCGCGCGCATAGGGGTGAGCTCCACATAGACGAGGAGCACCGAGCCGCGGCGCGAATGGCGGTCGGCCGACGGGACCTTTATGAGGCTGCTCACCTCGGGAGCCGAGCCTGGCGTCAATGCGTAGTACGGCAACTGGATGAACCACGCGATGACCGCCCCGACAAGGACGACGGCGAGGATCGATACCAGTGTGTGGCTTGCCCTCCAGCGAAACCGATCCCCCCCGTCGCGACGCCCGGTCCCATCGCCGTAGACCTCGACCGCGACTCCGGGCGCGTCGACTTGGTGCTCGGCCTCTACGCTCGATCCATCGTGTACCGAATCCATCGAGCCGTAGCCTGCCATGGCGCCGCAGCGCGCGGGCACCGCAGGTGACCGGACCTGGCAGCCAGGAATCGATCGATGCGGCGCGCCGGCGGGGCGACGCCGCTCTCGCCGGGCACGCCGGCGACGAGCCGGCAGCCCGGTCCTTGCTCGGCGATCCGGACCCCGAGGTACGCGCGACCGCACTTGGGGCGCTCGTACGAATGGGCCGTGCGACACCGGAAGACTCCCGGGTCGCCCTCGCTGACCCCGATCCCATCACGCGCAGGCGCGCCTGTGAGCTGGGTGCCACGTTGCCGGGGGCGCACTTCGCAAGATTGCTGGAGGATCCGGACCCAGCTGTGATCGAGGCGGCGTGCTTCGCCGCGGGTGAGGTGTGCGACGCACTGGCTGTCCCTGCCCTCGTGAGGATCGCTTCGACACATGTCGACGCGCTCTGCCGGGAGTCGGCCGTGGCCGCCCTCGGGGCCATTGGCGCTCTGGAGGGCCTCCCCGCGGTGCTGGCCGGGTTGGACGACAAGCCGCAGATCCGGCGCCGGGCAGTGATCGCGCTCGCCGCGATCGAAAGCCCGGAGTCCGATGCCGCCCTCCGGCGGTGCCTCGAGGACCGGGACTGGCAGGTTCGTCAAGCAGCCGAGGACTTGCTCGGCATCACCACCGGCGACGGCTGACGGATTCGGCGGTGTGGCCCATCGTGGCCATGCACGAGACGGCCCCGGTGACGGCGCAACGCTCGGGATTCTCCACGAGGTGTACCGGGATGCCCGTCGTGGACGCGAGCCGCCGACCGAAGCCGGTGAGGAGAGCGCCGCCCCCGGCGAGGTAGAGCCCCCTGTTCAGAAGGTCGTTCGCCAGATCGGGCGGGGCCGAAGTGATACATGACACAGCAGCGAGGAGGATGCGGTCCACGCGCGGTGATATCGCGTCGGCCACTTCCGTCCGGGTGATGACCACCGAGCGCACGATGCCGCTGGAGACGTCACGGCCTCGAACCTCGACCTTGTCGTCCTCTTCGACCCAGGCGCTCCCGATGGCGTACTTGATGGCCTCGGCGGTCGCCAAGTCGATCGCAAGCTCGAAGTCGCGCGCACAAAGCCGTTGAATTGCTTCGTCGAAGTCACCTCCACCGACGGGAACCGACGCATGGGTCACGAGTCCTCCGAGGGCGAGCACGCCGATCTCGGTCGTGCCGGCGCCAACGTCCACAACCATCGAGGCGACCGGCTCCTCGATCCGCAGCCCCGAGCCGAGCGCTACTGCGACCTGCTGCTCCACGAAGCGGACAGTTCCCGCGCCCGCCTCTTTGAACGCCCTGTCGAGCGCGCGCCGCTGGACATTTGTCGCCGCACCCGACGCACAGCACAGCACCGTCGGCTGACTGACCGACCAAGTCCTCACCAGGCGCAGCAACTCCCTGGCCACCGCCCAGGTGAGATCGAGATCGGCCAGCTGGCCGTGGCAGACCGGCCGAACGATCGCCACCTCACCAGCGCAGCGGCCGCGCAGACCAATGGCATCCTTGCCGAAGGCCACGAGACGGTTCCGCCCGAGGTCCACAGCGGCGATCGTCGGCTCGTCCACGATGACGCCGCGGCCGGGGACGGCCACGAGCGTGCGCGCCGTCCCGAAGTCGACTGCGAGGTCGGCGCCCACTACCGGCCGGCCTTGGGCGGCGGCTCGATGGGCCGGGCTGCCAGGCTCCAGTCAGTCCCGCCTTCCCAGGTCTCCTGCTTCCAGATCGGAACGGTCGCCTTCAGAGTATCGATCACGTACCGGCAGGCCCCGAACGCCTCGGCCCGGTGCGGCGTCGAGACGACCACGACGACCGACGCTTCACCGAGCTCGATATGACCGACCCTGTGCCAGACGACAGCCCGACCGAGGTCCGGCCAGCACTCCCGCGCTGCCGCCACGATCGCCTCGAACCTGGGCAGTACCTGGGCCGTATAGGCCTCGTAGTCGATCGCCAGCACGCCCGTCCGCCCTTCGGCGTGGTCACGCACCGTCCCGACGAAGCACGCCACCGCGCCGCACGACGGCCTTTCAACCCACTCGAGCGCGCGCTCGGTCGGAAGAGGCTCGGCGGTGAGCTCGAGCCAGTTGTCGCCTTGCACCGACGCGAGCACGTAGGTCATGGTATGCGACCTGTCGGAGCTAGGCGGCCCCGCGAGAACTGCCCGACGCCCCAACCGGACCCACCTTCAGTATCCTCGGTGACCGTGGTCGAACTTGGAGACGGCTTCGACGACGTTCACGACGAAGGCCCGTGTGGTCCCCTTCTGCCACCTGACGATCGTCTCTGGCGACACCCCTCCGAGCTCGGTGCGCACTGCCTCCCGGTCACCGCAGACGCACTTACCGCTCGTCGCAGCTGGATGGCCGCGACGCCATCTCGAGCCGGCGCTTGGTCGGCCGGCATCGTCGGCGCGTTGCTAGCGACCGGCGTGGTGCTCGTCGGTGGCCACCTTACCCACCTGCTCCCGTCGTCTTCGGCAAGATCGTCGAACGCGGCCACGACCCAGCACTACACCAACGCGCCGATGAGCTCACAGACCTCGCCGGCCGTTGCTGTTCCCATTTCCACGACGACCACGATCTTGCTGGGAGTCGAGCCTGGCCTCTACAAGCTGGCGTCCCGGGTCGCGTCAGCGATGCCGGTCGTCCTCGACGGCAACGCCGGCGGCGTCGGAGTGGTCGTGAGCTCGAAGGGCTACATTCTCGTGCCCACCTCGCTCGTCACTGACGCGGACGACATTTCGGTCGTCATCGACGGCCAGCAGCTCGTCGCGACGCTGGTCGGAGTCGACCCCGGCACCGGGCTCGCCGTCGTGCGCGTGCACGACCCGGACACCCTCACGGCGGCACGTTTCGTGTCGGGTCCGGCGATTGGAGATGGCTCGTTCGTCGCCCTCGTCTGGGTTGACCACGCCGGCCCGCACACGTGCTGGGGGACCGTCAGCGAGCTCGATGTCCAGCTGACGTCATCAGGCAACAGCCCGCCACTTCTCGAGTCTGTGGAAACACTCGATCCGCTCGCAGGGGTGGAGACCGGTGGTGTCGTCCTCGATGGCGCCGGACGCCTGATCGGGATGGTCACGAGCGTCGCGGGAAAGACATTGGTAGCGACGCCAGGATGGCTGGCCGACATCGTCTCGGAGGACCTCATCTCCAACGGGCGGGTCGTCCACGGCTGGCTCGGGATCACCGGTGAGACCACTTCGGTGTCCTCCTCGAAGACCGCCGTCGAGGTCATGACTGTCAAACCAGGTGGTGCGGCCGCCAAAGCCGGGGTGAAGGCAGGCGATCTCATCGAAGCCGTGAACGGCAAGCCGACCAGGACGATGTCGGGCATCGTGGCGGCGCTCTACTCGCTGTCTCCGCAACAGGCGGTCGTGCTCGACGTCGTGCGGCGCGGTCACGTGTGGGACGCCCACGCTCGGCTCACAGCAGCAGCCTGAAGCCTCGCTGCTCGCCTGAGCGGCCCGGACCCTGCCCGAGCAGCCCCCGCCCTAGCATCGGACAAGTGAGCGATCCTCTCGCGCCAGGCGGCGGCGACTTCCTCCGGAACATGCTGGGCGACCTCCTGCGGCTGATCCGAACCGAAGGACCGCTGCAGTGGGAGCTCGCCTTTCAACTGGCGACCAGCGTGGCCGCCGGCGACGAGCCTGACCCCAACCCCGACCCGATCGCCCGCATTCGTCTCGAGGAGCTGAGCGCGATCGCCGAGTTGCACGTGAGCGACGTCACCGGCATGGTCCTCGGATCTGGCGGCTCGAGCCTCAAGCTCGTTCCGGCGACGCGAGTCGAATGGGCCCGCCGGAGCTTGGAGGCCTGGCGCCCGCTGCTCGACCGCCTCGCCGCAGCATTGACGACTACGGCCGGCGCCTCGAGCCCGGGCTCCGGCTCGAGCGCGCCCGGGCCACTCGGCTTCGGGCCCGGTGCAGGCGCCACCGGAACGGGTCCTGAGCCCCGTGGCGAGTCAGCTGCAGCAACGGGCGGTCCGACCGGTGACGAGGACGAGATGCCGGAAGATCCCTTCCTCAAAGACTCGGATCTGCTCAAGAGTGCGGAACCTGCCGGCAACGAGGACGCCGAAGACGTGGACCTCACAGAGATGATCGGCCGATGGACCTCGGCCATGGCCCCTGCGATGGCGGCGATGCAGGTCGGCTCCGTAGTAGGGCACCTCGCACGGCGCTCTCTCGGACAGTACGACTTGCCGTTGCCGCGCACTACCTCTAACGAGATCCTCGTCGTTGCCGGCAACCTGGATCGCGTCGCCGAGGAGTGGAGCCTGCCGACCGACGACCTGCGGCTATGGCTGTGCGCGCACGAGATGGCCTTTCACGCGGTGCTCACCCGTCCGCACGTCGCAAGGCGGCTCGAGGAGCTCGTGGTCGCTCACGTCAGGCTCGTCCGTCCCGATCCGCGCGATTTCGAAGGACTGCTGCAGGGCATCGACCCGGGCTCCATCCCCGGCCTCTCCCAGATCATCGGTGACCCCTCGCTCCTCGGCGAAGCCGATCACGGCCCGTCGCCCGAGCTCGAAAGGGTGCGCGCTCAGCTCGCCTCGCTGACAGCCGCGATCGCCGGCTACGCGGAGTACGTCACTTCAGTCGTCGCCTCCCGCCTCATCGGAGGCCATGCGCCGATAGGCGAGGCGATGCGCCGGCGCCGCGTCGGCCGCGGTGAAGGTGAACGCGTCGCAGAGTCTCTTTTCGGCCTTCATTTGGATCAAGAAGATGTCGATCGCGGCGCGGCCTTCGTACAAGGCGTGCTAGAGCGTTCCGGAGAGCTCGACCTGGCACGGTTGTGGATCGACGAGAAGCACCTGCCGACGCCGGCCGAGGTCGAAGCCCCCGGTCTGTGGCTCGCCCGCATCAACCTCGAGGCGTAAGGCACCTAGCGCCTGGCGCCGTGCGACTTCGGTCCTGAAGCGCTCCGACAGGCGAGCGCGAGCAGGACAAGAGCTTCAAGCCCGTCGATCAGGCGAGGCCGACGTCATCCTCGGGCACGCCGAAGTCCCACTCCAAGATGAGGTTCTCGCGCTCCGCATCGCGGACGATGCGCTCACGGTTCCTGCGAAACTGCGGATCGTGCGGCGGCAGCAGCACGAGGCGCGCGAGCGCGCGCTGGCGGAACTCCTCGATGACGGCGCGGTCTCCGAACTCCGACTCCACCTCCCAGTGGGGCGCTACTGGTCCTAGATAGACCATCCGTATGTGCCCCCGTGGGGGCTCGGGCGGCTGGTGCTCCTCCGGGTTGATCAAGCTCATTGTCTCTCCTTGGCGGCAGAACCGGCCGAAGTGTACCGGGCGACGCGACTTCGGAGCCTCCAGCGAACACTGGCTGGCCCGGTCAAGACAGGCCCGCATGCTGCAGGATCTGGGCCACGATGGCACGGATCTCGTCGACCGCGATCGCGAAGCCGACGTTCTGTGCCGGTGCATTGCCTTGGGAGCTCGTTGCGACAGCCGTGTTCATCGCGACGACCAGTCCGGACGAATTGACCAGTGGGCCGCCCGAGTTGCCGGGGTTGATGGGAGCATCGGTCTGGATCAAGCCGGTCAGGTTCTCGCTCGTACCGTTGTCAGTCGTGGCAATGAGCGACCGGTTCAAGGCCGACACGATGCCCTCGGTCACCGTTGGACCGCCGGCGAGCGCGAGCGCGTTGCCAATGGCCAGCACACCGTCACCTTGTTGAGCTGCCTTGGAGTTCCCGAACCTGACAGTCGGCAGCGCGTGACCCGCGCCCTCGACCTGCACGAGCGCAATGTCCTTCAGGGCATCGGTTCCGATGATCTTGGCGGGGAACTGCTTGACCTGTCCGTAAAGAGTGACAGTGACGGTCTGAGCCCCTTCGATTACGTGGTTGTTAGTGAGGATGACACCGCTCGGCTTGATGATCATGCCGGTCCCCGCACCTTGCACATAGGAGCCCAGGTCGCCGACGCCCCGAAAACTGCTCGTGTCGATCGAGACGACGGCGGGAAGCACCGATGCGAGAATCGACTGGACGTCACCCACTTGGACTTTTTGGCCTTTCGTCGGGAAGTACTCCCGGACGATCGTCTGGGGAGATCGGCTCGTGAACACAGCGACTAGGCCGCCGCCGGCCACGGCTCCGACCAACGCCGCCACAAGGGCCACGCCGAACCATCCGGGCGTGGTGCGCGGAGGACGCTTTGGCACCTTGGGCTTGGGTAGTTCGCGGTAGGCCCACTCACTTGGCCATTGCGATTGCGCGTAGCCCGGCCCGGGCCAAGTGGTTTGGCCGTAGCGAACTGGCCCGTACTCTTCCTGGAAGTAGGGACGCTGCGGATAATCGGGCCAGCCGGCTCCTGCGGTCCCCGAGCCCGGCTCGCCGTAGCCCGTCTCGTACCCGGTCTGGCTGCGAGCGTCCGTTTCACCCTCATGGTCGAAGGTGCCGCCACTATTGCCGTTGCCCTCCACAGCCTCGGGGAGGTCGCTGGCTTCGGGAGCATCCTCGGTCGGCGCGCTGTCACTCGCGTGTTCGGGCTCGTCCCAACTCAGCAGCTCGCTCAGCGCGTCCGTGCCGACAATGTCGTCGCCACCCGAGCTTCCTGGCACCTTGACAATCTACCGGTCGCCCAGGACGCATCTCCGCCAGCGTGCTCCCGGCTGACCAGGGCGCGATCAAATTCTTAGGATTTCCTGCGAATGTCCTGGCGCCCGTAGCGTTTAGCACCGGAACACGTCACAATGGTGTCGTGGACACTTCGTGGATGGGGCGGGGGAAGTGCCGGGAGATGCCTCCTGACACGTTCTTCCCAAGTGACGGCGTGGGGGTCGAAGTCGCGCGACGGGTCTGCGCGGATTGCCCGGTCAAAGAGCCGTGCCTCGACTACGCCATGGCCAACCACATCGACCACGGCGTCTGGGGCGGAACTTCAGAGCGCGAACGCAGGCGCATCGCCCGACATCGCCGGCTCATAGCAGTTCGCTCGAGCTGAGCTGCGGAGCGCCTCCTTCACGCCCCGACGGCCGGAGGCGGAGGGGCTTGCGCGCCGGGGAATATGTGCAGCTCTATAGCGGACGCTCAGGAGGCCGTATTGGCCAGGACGCGAGCACGACGGACCCTGCGACGCTCCCGTTCGCTCATGCCGCCCCAAATGCCGAACTTCTCACTGTTGGCGATGGCGAACTCGAGGCAGTCACCGCGGACCACGCACCCTCGGCAAACCTCCTTGGCCTCCCGGGTCGATGCGCCCCGCTCTGGGAAGAACAGTTCGGGATCGACGCCCATGCAGTTAGCACGACCCTGCCAGGTTCTATCGAGGCCACCTTCGAACAATGCTTGGAGTGCCATCTTTGGCGCCCCCTCCCCTAACAACTCGCAACCGTGTAGTTACAAGATGGTGATTATCATGGACCCTGCCGGGATCCGATGCAAGAGGGAGTTTCGATTTAGGCGCAAAAGGGCGGAGCACGGCTGGCATCCCTGCCCGCAATCGGCTCTTCGAGCCTTTGGGGGAGTGCCTCACGCCCCCCGGGAGCGCCTTTTTGCCAGCAGCCGGCGGTTCTCGATGAAGTCGACAAGGACGTAATCGCCGAGCGTGTCGGGGGTCGTGAAGAAGGCTCTGCCCCGGTTGAGTTGGGTGATCTTCTCGACGAAATTGCGAAGGTGGCCCGTCGCGTCCAGCGCGAAGGTGTTGATCCGGATCCCCTCCTGGGAGCAGCGCAGAACCTCCAGCAGGGTCGCCTCGACCGTAGCCGCCGCAGGTGGGTAGTTGAAGAAGACCCCGCCGTCCGCCTGGAGGTGCGCTGTCGGCTCACCGTCGGTGATCATCACGATCTGCCTTGTTCCGTGGTGGCGCGCGAGCTGCCGCCGGGCCAGGAGGAGCGCGTGCTGCATGTTCGTCCCGTACACGTAGTCCCACGAAACGGCGGGCAGTTCCTCGGGCCGGATCTCGCGTGCCCGCTCCGAGAAGCCGATGATCCCTAGATAGTCCCTCGGGAACTGGCCCGAGATGAGGGCCTGCATGGCAAGCGCGACCTTCTTCGCGGCAAGGAAGTTGTCCCGCAGCGGCATCGACAGGGAGAGGTCGATCAGGAGCACTGTCGCACACTGGCTCTGGTGCTCGGTTCGCTCGACCTCGAAATCCTCGGGGCTCAGCCGGACTGGAAACCGCACACCCGCCCTGCCACCCGTGTCGAGCTCGCCCTGGGACACCTGGCGGCGCAAGGCGTTGCGCATGGTCCGCTCGATGTTCAAGTTGAACGGGTCCCCGATCTCATAGGGCTTGGTGTCCTCGGCGCGCTCGTGCCCCGTTCCGATCTTCGCGAGCCCGTGCCCACCGAGACGGTCCTTCGACAAGTGCTTGAAGAGGTCCTCGAGCGCCCGCTGGCCGATTTGCCGCAGCCCTTTCGGAGTGAGCTCGAGCCGACCCTCCCGTTGCTCGACGAGACCGGCCTCCTCGAGTCGCCGCGACAGTCTCTGCAGCTCTCCCAAAGACGCGGAAGCCTCCTTGCCCAGGAGGTTCCGGATGCGATCGAGATCGATGTCCGCGAGCGCGCCCGGCTGCGACGCTCCCGACAGCATGGTCTCGAGCCGGTCGAGCTCGCCCAGGCGTTGGAACATGTCCGCGGTCTCGGCCAACCCCATGCCCTCGCCACCGCCGAAGGAGGTCCCCCGACCCCACTGCTCGCCGGGAAAGGCCGCCCGCAGGTTTCCCGCTAGACGATTGACCTGCCATGAGAGGTCCATGTCGCTCAGAAGCTCGTCCATCAACTCCTGCAACTGCGCCCGTTCGCCAGGCGTCATCGACGCGAGCATCGCCGAGGCGGCCGCCATCCGTTGAGCAAGTTGTTCGAGGAGCTCGTCGAGGTCCTCCGGATCACCGGGGAACAGGTCACCGTACTGCTCCATGAGCTGCTCGAAGCTCGGGTCCAACGCTTCTCCCGCCGCGCGCTGTTCCATCATTCTGTTCAGGGCATCGAGCGCACTGCGGATGTGCTCGCGCTCGGCGGCGCCCGCGGCTGACGCCGCGCCGGCCACGTGGTCGAGGTAGGTCTTCACTGTCTCTTCGCGCAGGCGTGCGAGGAGCTCCTCGAAGCGCTCACCCGCCTCGGCCGAGGTGAACTCGTAGTTCGTGAGACCGCGCACACGACCCGCCAGGTCCTCGGGGAGCAGCCCGAGCTCTGCGCGGCGCTCGCCCACGACCTCGTCGGTGACCTCTCGGCGCCGCTGGTCGCCCGAGGCGTCGGCCTCCTGCTCGAGGCGGTCGAGCGCCTCGCGCTCCTGGTCGAGGATCTCGTTGAGCTCGTTCGCTATTTCCTGGTAGGCGCCACCCGGGTCGTGCTGCTCACGTTCTTGGCGCCTGGTTTCCCGGACCTGCTCGAGAAGCTCCTGAAGTCCTTCGATGTGCCTGCCGTTGCGGTCCCGAAAGCCCTGCTGCATCATCCGGCGAAGAGCGAACCCGACGTCGCCGTGGTACATGAGGTCGTCCTTGATCTCCGACAAGATGGCATCCGCGTCCAGATCGAAACCGGCCTGGGTGCCATCCCACCTCGAATACCTGTAGATCGCCACGTGCCGGACCTAACGTGCCCGGTAGGTCGCCCGGGCCCCGGCCGCGTCCTTGTTGAGCCGCTTGGAGAGATGCAGCCCGTCGAGCACGAGCTCGACTGCGCTGGCAATCTCGGCAGGGCTCTCCGACTCGGCGGTAAGCACCCTCACCGGCGTGCGCAGTGCCGGCACTTCCTCGAGAACGCTGACATAGTCCTCCGACGAAAGGTCAGGCCCGACATGCACGACCTTTCCGTCCTCGAACCCGCCGACCACTTGGCCAAGAGTCTCAGGCGGGCAGTGCTCACGGAAGGTCTGGAGGATGGCGGCTTTGATGAGCTTGTCGACGACTTCCTCGTCCTCGCCCTCCTCGAGCGACTCGATCTCGAGCTTGCCGAGAGTCGAGGACACCAGCGCGCCGAGGTCGCTCACTCGGGGAGCAGCCTCGGTCTCGCCGTGGCGGAGCGCACGACGGATGGCTGCTGCCGCAAGGGTCTCCTGGTTCGTCACGCTGAGACGCACCGACACACCCGAGTGCTGGCTCACCCTGGGGTTGCGGCGCGCGAGCTGGCTGACCCGAGCGACGATCTCGGACATGTACCCGGGGAAGTGAAGACGGACAGCGGCGGCCTCGAAGCCACGAGCCTCCTGAGCCACGATCGTGAGCTCGGTCTCGAGGTCCTGCGGATAATGCGTCCGGATCCGGGCCCCGAAACGGTCCTTCAACGGAGTGATGATCCTGCCCCGGTTCGTGTAGTCCTCCGGGTTCGCCGAGGCCACGAGCAAGATGTCCAGGGGCAGGCGCACTTTGTGGCCACGGATCTGGACGTCTCGTTCCTCCAGCACGTCGAGCAGGCCGACCTGGATGCGCTCGGCGAGATCCGGCAGCTCGTTGATGGCGAAGATGCCGCGGTTGGTCCTGGGCACGAGCCCGTAGTGCAGCGTGAGCTCGTCGGAGAGGTAGCGGCCCTCGGCCACCTTGATCGGGTCGACCTCGCCGATCAGGTCCGCCATGGAGGTATCGGGTGTGGCGAGCTTCTCGCCGTACCGGTCGCTCCGGTGGACCCAGGCGACGGGTGTGTCGTCGCCGGCCTCGGCCACCATGTCGCGGGCCATCCGGGAGACGGGCTGGTAGGGATCGTCGTTGATCTCCGATCCCGCGACGACCGGTAGCCACTCGTCCAGCAGTCCCACGAGCGAGCGGATCATCCGGCTCTTGGCCTGCCCCCGTTCGCCGAGGAATATCACGTCGTGACCTGCTATGAGCGCGTGCTCGAGCGCGGGGAGGACGCTGTCGGAGTAACCGAGGACGCCGGGAACGACGGGCTTGCCCTCGGACACCCGGACGAGCACGTTGCGGCGGATTTCCTCCTTGACAGGCACCGAACGCCACCCGGAAGCACGCAGCTCCCCGAGTGTCGAAGGCAGCGACGAACGAGCGGGCGTGTGGCCTCCGGTGAGCGCCGCGCGGGACCCGGCGGCCGATCTTGTCTCCTGGGGACCGGACAATTCGGACATTCGGCGAGACTACGGCGAGAAACTCGCAGCACGTGCAACCCGGTGCAATGATGATCGCCACGTCGCACGGAGGTTGTGAGGACATGTCCGACGTACGCTCGGGCGAGATCGATCCCCACGGAGGCAACTGATGAGCGTCATCGAGGACGTACCTTCGCCGGCACCTCGGCCGCAGCCGATCCCGGTCCGCATCGGCGCTCCGAGGGCTGGCCCCTCGAGGGCCGTCGTGCTCCGTAAGGATCCCTGGTGGGCACAACCCCTGGTCACCGGGCTTGGACTGCTCGCGTTCGTCGTCTACGCGACATGGGCCGCGTTCCGCAACGGGCACTACTTCATAGGTCTCGACCAGGCGCGCAACTACCTCTCGCCGTTCTACTCGCCGTGCCTGGCCGCGAATTGCCCGCCCGCGGTGCGATGGGGGCCCGTCACGCCTGCGAACTCGGGGTTCTCACCGGCGCTCATCATCCTGATCTTCCCACTTGCCTTCCGCCTCACCTGCTACTACTACCGCAAGACCTACTACCGGGCCTTCTGGCTCTCGCCGCCCGCGTGTGCCGTCGCTGATGCCGGTTCGACCTCCGCCAAGCCCAACGCTTTCCGCAAGCGCTACACGGGCGAGACCCGTTTCCCGCTCGTCCTCCAGAACGTCCACCGGTACACCTGGTACTTCACGTTCATCTTCGCCGTGCTGTTGACCTATGACGCGATCGAGGCTTTCCGCTTCCCCGGCGGTATCGGCATCGGGGTGGGCACGCTGATCCTCGTCGCGAACTCCGTGTTCATCTGGGCCTACCAACTCGGCTGTCATGCGTGCCGGCACCTGAGCGGCGGCAATCTGAAGAAGTTCTCGAAGGCCCCGGCCCGGCGGTGGATCTGGACCAACCTCACGACACCGTTGAACAAGCACCACCAACTGTTCGCCTGGCTGTCCCTCATGACGATCGTGGTGTCGGACCTGTACATCTACCTCGTGTCATCCGGCGCCTTTAGCGATCCGAGGATCTTCTGATGAACGATACCGAGCGGTACGACTTCGACGTCGTGGTCATCGGCGCCGGTGGGGCAGGGCTCCGGGCGGCTATCGAAGCGCGCGAGATGGGGGCGCGCACGGCACTGGTGTGCAAGTCCCTCCTCGGCAAGGCACACACGGTGATGGCTGAAGGTGGCATCGCCGCGGCTCTCGCCAGCGTGTGGCCGGAGGACAACTGGGAAGTTCACTTCCGCGACACCATGCGTGGCGGCAAGATGCTCAACAACTGGCGGATGGCTCAGATCCACGCCCTCGAATCCCCCGATCGCGTCCTCGAGCTCGAGGAGTGGGGCGCACTGTTCGACCGCACGCCGGACGGCCGGATCCTGCAGCGGGACTTCGGTGGTCATCGTTACGCGCGCCTTGCCCACGTAGGCGACCGCACGGGTCTCGAGATGATCAGGGCCTTGCAGCACCGTGCCGTGTCGATCGGGATCGACGTCTTCATGGAGTGCAAGATCGTCCGGCTCCTGCAAGACGGCGCAGGGGCCGTGAACGGAGCGGTCGGGTTCTGGAGGGAATCGGGACGTTTCGTGACCTTTGGCGCCAAAGCCGTCGTTCTCGCGACAGGCGGCCTCGGCAAGGCATGGAAGTTCACGACGAACTCGTGGGAATGCACCGGTGACGGGATGGCCCTCGCGTTGTGGGCCGGTGCCGATCTGATCGACATGGAAGCCATTCAGTTCCACCCGACAGGCATGGTCTGGCCGCCTTCGGCGCGTGGCCTGCTAGTGACCGAGGGCGTGCGAGGCGACGGCGGTGTCTTGAAGAACCGGGACGGCGAGCGCTTCATGTTCAACTACATCACGCCGTTCTTCGCAGCCGAGACCGCCGAGTCGATCGAAGAGGGGGACCAGTGGTACACGAACAAGAAGGACTTCCGCCGCCCTCCTGAGCTGCTTCCCCGTGACGAGGTCGCCCGGGCGATCAACTCGGAGGTGAAGGCGGGCCGGGGAAGCCCGCACGGCGGCGTCTTCCTCGATATCGCGAGCCGCCGTACTCCCGAGGAGATACGCCGTCTGCTGCCCTCCATGTACCACCAGTTCAAGGAGCTGGCCGACATCGACATCACGACGACCCCGATGGAGGTCGGCCCGACTTGCCACTACGCCATGGGAGGCATCCGCGTCGAAGCCGACACCGAGGCCACCACGGTCGCGGGTCTTTACGCCGCCGGCGAGGCCGCGGGTGGGATGCACGGATCGAACCGGCTCGGGGGCAACTCGCTCTCGGACCTGGTCGTGTTCGGTCGCAGGGCGGGGCTCGCAGCCGCCGAGCGGGCTCTCCAGACGTCCGGAGTTCAGGAGCTTTCCGAGACTCAGGTCGCCGACGTGACGAGACATGCGACGTCCTACTTCGACAATGAGGGCACCGAGGACGCCTATGCCGTGCACCGCGCCCTGCAGGAGACGATGCAGGCGCTCGTAGGCATAATCCGCGTCGAGAGCGAGCTGCTCGAGGCGAAGGAGAGGCTCGCCGAGCTGGCAGAACGCGCCTCGAAGTGTGCCGTCGAAGGAAACCTGCAGTTCAATCCCGGTTGGCACCTCGCCCTGGACCTGGAGTCGATGCTCGCAGTCTCCAACTGCACGACATTGAGCGCGATCGAGCGCCGTGAGAGCCGAGGAGGCCATACACGCGATGACTACCCAGGCTTCAGGCCGGAATTCGAGAACGTCAACATGATCACCCGCCTCGTCGACGGCGAGTACGTCGTCGCGCAGGAGCCCAAGCCTCAGATGCCCGACGAGCTGGCGAAACTCTTCGAGGAGGGGGCGCACTGATGGCAATCGACACCGGATCGGCCCCCACCACAGCGCCGGAACCACCATCGGGTGCACCTCCGCAGGACCTCGTGATGCGCCTGTGGCGTGGCGACGCGAGCGGCGGCCGGTTCCAGGAGTACCGCGTCGCTCCTCAAGAGGGCGAGGTCGTGCTCGACGTCGTGCACCGCATCCAGGCGACCCAGGCGCCCGACCTCGCGGTCCGGTGGAACTGCAAAGCGGGAAAGTGCGGCTCCTGCAGCGCCGAGATCAACGGCCGGCCCGCCTTGATGTGCATGACGCGGATGAGCACGCTGGCGACCGACCAGCCCGTCACGGTCTCGCCGATGCGCGCCTTCCCGATAATGCGCGACCTTGTGACCGACGTCTCCTACAACTTCGAGGTCGCCAAGCTGATCCCTGCCTTCAAGCCCGGGCCGAGGGATCCCGACGGCCTCTACAGGATGGCTCAGGTCGACATCGACCGCGGCCAGGAATTCCACAAGTGCATCGAGTGCTTCCTCTGTCAGAACGTCTGCCACGTCATCCGGGACCACGAGGAGAACAAGCCCCGGTACGCGGGGCCTCGTTTCTTCGTGCGCTTGGCAGAGCTCGAGATGCATCCTCTCGACACCTTGGACCGCCGTGACTACATCCACCAGGACATGGGCATCGGCTATTGCAACATCACCAAGTGCTGCACGGAGGTGTGCCCCGAGGACATCCACATCACCGACAACGCGATCATCCCTTTGAAAGAGCGCATCGTCGACTCGCACTACGACCCGGTCGCGTGGCTGGGTCGCAAGATCACAGGACGTCCGGCTCCGCTGCGGGCCTCGGAGGCCCGCAAACACACGGGTGCGGCGCACGCACAGCCTCCCGCGGCGGCTACGCCAGAGCCCGGTGACGGTGCCTGACTTCCTGAGCGAAGGGTGGTTCGAAGCATTCGCCGCGGCTCTGAAGAGGCTCCCAGCTGAGGAGGCGGCTGCGGATGGGCTCGCCGACGGGCTCGCCCTCGGCCAGATCATCACCGAAGTGCCCAACGACGCCGGTGCCGCGGGAGTGGAGAACGGTGAGGTCCGCTTCACGATCGTGCTGCAGCAGAACGGCTCGGCATCGCTGGTGCGCGATTCGACAGAACCGGCGGACGTGATACTCGTCGAGGACTGGTCCACCGCAGACGCGATCGTGTCGGGCACTGCGTCCCTGCCGGATCTGCTGACTGCCGGGAGAATCAAGCTGAGGGGAGACTCGAATGCGCTGGTCTCGGCCGGAGACCTCCTCGCACGCGTCGCGCCACTGCTCGCCTCTGCACTCGGGGACGGGCAAGCTTCCTAGTCTCGAACTGAGGAGGCGTTGTGATCGATCGCTCTTACCCGCCTGCGCGCGAAGGCGACCAGGTCGACAACTATCACGGGGAGCTGGTCCAAGACCCCTACCGGTGGCTCGAGAACAGCGACGATCCCGAGAAACCGTTTCGATATCAGGCCGCTTGTCCTGAGCGGGCGTCTTCGCCTGGTCACGCGATCGTCATGCGACGCGCATTCCGCCGCGCGAACCCACGGGGGTACGCTGCTTCAACGGCAGTCACGAAAGGGGACAGAATATGACCTTGACGGGCGTGATCGACGATCACATGCTGATCCAGTACCGCGTGTTGCTCGACCGGGAGGATGCGGCGTTCGACGAACTCGAGCATGCCTACGAGGACGGAGACCGTGATCACTTCGAGACCGACTTCAACGACTGGATCCAGGCCATGAGCCGTCGTCTCGCCTACCTGAGGCGTATTGGCATCGAGGTCGGCGCCTGATCTGACCCAGCCACAAGTGACTGGTAACGCCCAACCGCTACACGAGCAGCGGTTCGTGTTCGGCGAGGTCGCGCAGACCTATGACCTGCGGCGCCCTTCGTACCCGTCGCACTTCATCGACTCCGTTCTGGCCTTCGCAGGTCTCGAGCAGGACACGACCACACCGGTCGCCGAAGTCGGTGCTGGCACCGGCAAGGCGAGCGTCGCGCTTGCCGCACGTGGGATCACCCTGACGTGCATCGAACCCAGCCCCCCCATGGCTGCCATCGCCCGGCACAACCTCGCCAAGTTCCATAATGCAGAGGTCGAACAAGTCTCCTTCGAAGACTGGCAACCCACCCCCCACTCCTACGGCCTGCTCCTCGCAGCACAGTCCTGGCATTGGGTCTCCCCCGAAGTGCGCTGCGCCAAAGCCCACCGGGCTCTCAGACCGCACGGCACGCTCGCCGTCTTCTGGAACACCATGTTCGATCTCGGAGGCGCGAACCTCGAAAGGGACCTGATCATCGCATATGGCGACCTCATGGCTGAGAAGTGGCAACTGGACCAGGCCGAACGCATCGAGGCCAACAGCTGGGTCATCGCCGAGATCGAGGCGTCCGGGCTCTTCGAGCCAGGACCTGTCATGACCCTGAGCGAGCCCTGGCACTGCACATACGAGACAGAGAGCTGGCTCCAGCTCCTCTCCACCCACTCGGACCATCGCATGCTCGACGAAAACACCCGGGCCGGCCTATTCGACCGGATAAGGACCGCAGTCGACACCAACGGCGGACACGTCGAGGTCGACTACGTCACGGTCGGCTACCTCGCCCGAACCCGAGATCGACTCGGCCAAGAGGACGACGCGTGAACCGTGCGAGCCAGCTTCCGGTCGGTGCCGTCCCACTTGCGAGTTGGGGGGTTCGCGCCGTCGGGGCCATCGCCGATGCCGTAGTCGTCGGTGTCGCGACCTATCTCATCGACTTGGCCGCCGGCATCCGCGCCCGCACGGGCTACCTGTATCTCGACCTGGCCGTGAGCTTCGTGTACTCGTTCGCACTGGTCGGGTTCTGGGGCCACACGCTCGGCATGGCGTGGATGAAGCTCGACGCCGTCGAAGCAGTCGAGGGGCGGACGCCCATCGGTCCCGCCAGGGCGGCGATCCGTTCGCTCGCCGCCGGGCTGTTGACCATTGTCCCGGTCGCGGCTTTCCTCGACGTCCTCTGGCCGCTGTGGGACCGTCGCAACCAGACGCTCCACGACAAGGCCGCAGGAACCATCGTCCTGCGACACTAGGTGCTCGATCTAAGCTCCGAGCAACCCTGCCACCTCGGCCCGCTCCTCGAGCAGCTCGGCGATCGTCGCCTGGATTTGCCGAGTCGCGAACTCGCTGTGCGGCTGGTCGGCAACCACTTCCCAACCGGTGCCGTCTGATCGCACCGGGAACCCGAACTGCAACCCCTCTGGCACCCCGTATTCGCCCCTGGACACCACCGCTAGCGACACGCACTCAGCGGGCGGCGTCGGTCGCAGGATGCTGGCCACCGAGTCGACTATGGCATGCGAGGCGCTGGCAGCCGACGACAAGCCCCGCGCCTCGAGGATCGCTGCGCCGCGCCCCTTCACGGTCTGCAGGAACTCGCCCTCCAGCCATGCGCTGTCGCCTATGACCTCGACCGCCGGACGACCCAGGATCCGCGCGTTCTCATAATCAGGAAACTGCGTCGACGAGTGGTTCCCATACACGACCAGATTTGTCACCTGCCCGTTGGAGACGTCTGCCCGCCTCGCGAGCAGGCTCTGGGCGCGGTTCTGGTCTAGGCGCATCATGGCGAACCAGCGATCCGCCGGCAATTCGGGCGCGTTCGACCGGGCGATGAGGCAGTTCGTGTTGCACGGGTTGCCGACTACGAGCACCCGCACGTCTGATGCCGCATGATCAGCAATAGCCCGGCCCTGCGTCTTGAAGGTCCCGGCGTTGACCCCGAGCAGATCCTTCCGCTCCATGCCAGGCTTGCGTGGAACCGACCCGACGAGCAGCGCGAAGGAGGTCCTGCGAAAGGCAATCGCAAGGTTGCTCGTCGCCTCGATATCGATGAGAAGAGGAAACGCGCAATCCTCGAGCTCCATCACTACGCCCTCGAGCGCTTTCATCGCAGGCTCGATCTCGAGCAGGCGGAGCACGATTGGTTGCCCCGCTCCGAACATCTCGCCCGAGGCAATGCGGAAAAGCAACGCATAGCCGACTTGACCCGCAGCGCCGGTAACGGTGACGTTGACCGGCCAGGGCATTGTGGCGTCAGTGGCAGTTGTTGTGGCAGCAGTGTCGATCACGGCAGAGCAGGTTAACCGCACGTGGGGCCACCCCGGCCTCGGGCGCCCTCCCCCGCCCGGACCTCCCCCTCGCCCGGGCCGCTATGTCTCGGCTGACTCCGCCAGGCTCAGAGGCGCTCGGCGATGGCGTCGGCGAACTGGCTGCAGCGGACCTCGTGCGCGCCCTCCATCAAACGGGCGAGGTCGTAGGTCACGATCTTGTCGGCGATCGTCCGCTCGAGCGCCGCGACAATGTCGTCGGCGGCCTCCTGCCAGCCGAAGTGCTCGAACATGAGCACGCCTGACAGAAGCAACGAGCCTGGATTGACCTTGTCCTGACCGGCGTACTTCGGCGCGGTGCCGTGGGTCGCCTCGAAGACGCCATGCCCGGTCACGTAGTTGATGTTGCCGCCGGGAGCGATCCCGATGCCCCCGACTTGGGCTGCCAGCGCATCGGACAAGTAGTCACCGTTCAGGTTCGTGGCCGCGATCACGTCGAACTCATCGGGCCGGGTGAGAACTTGCTGAAAGGTGATGTCGGCTATCGCGTCCTTCACCAGGATCTTGTCGCCCGGTTGGCCGCCGCAGTCCTCCCAGCTGACCGATACGTCGGAGAACTCGTCACGTGCGACCTCATAGCCCCAGGTGCGGAACGCACCCTCGGTGAACTTCTGGATGTTCCCCTTGTGCATGAGCGTGACACTCCGGCGGTGGCGCCGCACGGCGTACTGCAGCGCGGCGCGCACGAGGCGCTTCGAACCGGTCTCCGATATCGGCTTGATGCCGATTCCCGAGTCGGCCCGTACCGTCCACCCGAACTCCTCCTGAACAAAGGCGATGAGCTTCCGGGCCTCCTCGGTGCCCTCCTGCAGCTCGAGGCCGGCATACACGTCCTCGGTGTTCTCCCGGAAGATCACCATGTCGACCTTCTCGGGGTGGACGACCGGCGACGGCACACCGGCGAACCAACGCACCGGCCGCAAACACACATAAAGGTCGAGCAACTGGCGCAGCGCCACGTTGAGCGACCGGAAGCCGCCGCCCACTGGTGTCGTGAGCGGGCCCTTGATGCCGATCAGGTGATCCCGGAACGCCTCTACCGTCTCCTCGGGCAGCCATTCTCCGGTCTCCTTGAAGGCCTTCTCACCGGCGAGCACCTCCTTCCAGGAGATGTGCCTGCCGTATTTGGCCGCCGCTGCGTCGAGCACGCGTTGCGCGGCGGGCCAGATGTCGACCCCGATCCCATCCCCCTCGATGTACGGGATTATGGGTTCAGTCGGCACCAGGAGCGCGCCCGTCGGCGCCATAGTGATCTTCGTTGGCATGCAGGCGAGCCTAGTTACGACGACGCGCGTCGGCACAAAGCTTCGTGCTCCGGTGGGCGGGCACCGAACATGGCGCCCGCGACAAGGTCGTCCGCTCGGTCAAATACCCGGCTACTAGCCTCCGCCCAGCGCAGCCGCCCGCCGTTCGGCGGCGAGCACAGCGTTGCGCAACAGCATCGCCCGCGTCATCGGGCCGACCCCGCCGATCCGCGGCGTCATCCAGCCTGCGACCTCGGCGACCGACTCCTCGACGTCCGACAGCAACCGCTTGCCCTCGCGCGAGACCCCGGCGCCCACCACCGCTGCGCCGGGCCTCACCATGTCTCGGGTCACCAGGTTCGCCCACCCCGCTGCCGCGACGACGATGTCGCCCTGGCGGACGTACTCGCCGAGGTTCGCCACTCCGGTGTGGACGACGGTTACGGCCGCATTCAAGCCCGGCCGCTTCAACGCCAGCAAGAGCGCGAGCGGCCGACCGATCGTAAGTCCCCGGCCGACGATCACGACGTGTTGCCCGCTGACAGGCACGTCGTATGCGTGGAGCAGCTCGACGATCCCCGCCGGCGTGCACGGGAGCGGTCCGGGCGCGCCCATCACGAGACGCCCCAGGTTCACGGGGTGCAGCCCGTCGACGTCCTTGTCGGGATCTACGGCCAGCAGCGCCCGCTCTTCGTTCAAATGTTTCGGCAACGGCAGCTGAACGAGCAGAGCGTCGACTTCGGGATTCGCGCTGAGCGACCGGATGACCGACTCGAGCCGATGCTGGGTCACGTTGCCGGGCAGCTCCTCATGCACGGACTCGACACCGATCTCGGCGCAGTCCTGATGCTTCATCGCCACGTACCGGGCACTCGGTCCGTCGTCGCCGACGAGGATCGTCCCAAGCCCGGGAGTGACACCGGCCGCCTTCAGTTCGGCGACCCGTTTCGACAGCTCGCCACGTTCCCGGGCGGCGAGCGCTTCCCCGTCCAGCAGGATCGCGGCCATCAGTGGCGGAAATGGCGCTCGCCCGCGAGCACCATCGAGATTCCACGCTCGTCGGCAGCCGCGATCACCTCGTGATCGCGGAGCGACCCGCCCGGCTGCACCACAGCAGTGACGCCTGCATCGATCATTGCGTCCAACCCATCTCGAAACGGGAAAAATGCGTCACTGGCCCCTGCTCCTCCTTGCGCTCGTCCGGCAGCCTTGCGACCGGCTATCCCGGCCGCGTCCACGCGGTTCTGCTGCCCACACCCGATACCGACTATCTGTCCACCGTAGGCCAAAACGATGGCGTTTGACGAAGTCAGACCGCAGACCCTCCACGCAAGTTCGAGGTCGCGCCACTGTTGCTCGGTCGGCGCGATCCTCGTCGCCACGCGCCAGTTCTCGGGCGCCGATCGGAACCGGTCGCGCTCCTGGACAAGGAAGCCTCCGTCGATCTGGCGCAGGCTGAGCCTGACGCGCGCCGGAAAGGGTGCTGCGATCACCCGCATGTTCTTCCGCTGGGCCGCGAAACGGGCGAGAGCACCGTCGTCAAACGCGGGCGCAATGAGGAGATCTGCGAGCGGGCCCTCGACGATCTGCTCCGCGAGCGTCTCGTCGACGCGTCCGCTCAGGGCCGCGATCCCACCGAAAGCCGAGACCGGGTCTCCTTCCAGCGCCCGGCCATAGGCCGTGGCGAGGTCCTCAGCAATGGCAGCCCCGCAAGGGTTCGTGTGCTTCACGATCACCACCGCGGCGAGTCCGCCGCCGAAGCTGAGGCCATCCGGACCGACCAGTTCGTACGCAAGCTGCCACGCCGCCTCCGCGTCGAGCAGGTTCAGGTAGGACAACTCCCGGCCACCATGCTGGACGGCGCCCTCCCACCAGCCGGTGGGATTGCCGCGCGCGCGAAAGAGCGCGGCTTGCTGATGGGGGTTCTCCCCGTAGCGGAGTTCTTTGGCGCGCTCGAGGACGAGGTGCAACGTCTCAGGCAGTGGGTCAGCACCGTCTTGGGCGTCGGGTCCGGTCTCATCCAGCCAACGAACGATCGCGGCGTCGTAAGCGGCGGTGTGGGCGAAGGCGGCACGTGCCAGCCTGCGACGCGTGAGGTCGCCCACGACGCCATCCCTGCGCAGCTCGTCCAGGACGACCCCGTAGTCGCCGGGATGAACGACCACCGTGACGTACGCGCAATTCTTCGCCGCGGCCCGGATCATCGTCGAACCTCCGACGTCCATCATCTCGACGCAAGGTTGCGTCTCGAACGGGTACAGGTTGCAGACGACGAGGTCGATCGCGGTGATGTCCTGGGCGGCGAGGTCCTCGAGATGGGACTGGATCGACCGGTCGGCCAGGATGCCGGCATGGATGGCCGGGTGCAGGGTCTTTACGCGCCCTCCCAGCATCTCGGGCACCCCGGTGATCTTGGCAACCTCCGCGTGATCGATCCCGGCCGCCTCGAGGGCTTTGGCGGTGCCCCCGCTCGCGACGAGCTCGACGCCGAGGGCCGTCAGGCCGGTGGCTAACTCCTCGAGGCCCGTCTTGTCATGAACAGAGAGAAGCGCACGCACCCCCGAGGACGCTACCAGGGCGGAGCCGAGACCGGCTGAGCTGCTGTTTCGGAGCGCACACGGCCCGGCGCTCGGGTGCCTGCGTCGTGCGACGGTCCGGAGAGCTCCGCCAGATCCGGGCTCCAGGACGGGTATTGTTCCTTGACGCAAGCCCCCGTTGCGATATTCCACTCGCTATGCTCGATCGAGCTGTTCGGGACAGATGAGGAGTACTTTGAGCGACGACCTCCAGGGCATCGGATGGTGGCTCGCGTCTGACGGCAAGTGGTACCCGCCGGACCTGCGTCCGGCCATACGTCCTGCGATACCCGGCGAAAAAGCCCGCATTGCTGCCCTTCTCGACGCCGCGATAGGCGTAGCTCGAGTCCGGGACAATGTCTTCGCCCAAGTCCATGGCGAGGGCAGGAGCGGGACTTTCTCCTCAAGCGACCGCGGCAGCACGCATTCCGGCGCGCAGAATGGGAGTGTGGACGACCGAACCTCCGGCCACGGCACCGGAGTGCGACTCGGGGCAGATCCCCTGCCGCGTTTCAGAGGTCCAGATCGGCCGAACTGGCCGTTTGAGGCACGGAGCCACTCGGAGCCCGTCACGTCGAGGTCCGAGACCCGGTGGGGACGCGACGTGCGGCAAAGACCGGACACCAGGCGGCCACCATCTCGGTCGCTCGCCGGGCCTGACCATCCCCCTCCCGCGCCACCAGGACTCGCGCTACCCACTCGAGCACCTGCTGCTCCTGCTCCACAGGTACCCCGATGGAAGCCCGAAAAGACGACCGCGCCCGACCGGCCGGCCGATCGAGGCGCGACTTTCGCACCTGGGCCGGCAGAGCCTGAGGCCACGCCCCCGCAGCCCGCTTCAACCGCCCCACAAACGGCTCCAACGGCCCCGGAGCCTGCTCCAACGGCCCCACCGCCCACAGCAGTGCTCGAGAGAAGCGGCCTGCCGCCGAGCGCTCGGCGGCGCCCCTCAACGGTCAGACCACCCTCAGACCTTCGTCTGGCGGTAGCCGGCGCGGTCGCTCGTGCCGCGGCTCAAGGGCCGCTCATGCCGAGGGGACCAGGGGAATCGGATGATGTGACGCCTCAGACGTCGGAACCCTCTGCGATGTGGCCGGACTACAGTCCGACGACACCTCCGCTCGGAGCGAGGCCCTCTGCCCTGGTCGCCCCCATTGAGCCCGCGACTGAGACCCAACCGGCCATCGCGACGGAGATCCCCACCGACGCCGGCCAGCGCGCGCCCGACCCCTACGAAGAGTTCGCCAGACTGGCTGGCGAGCATGCTTTGGCCGCTACAGCCCCGAGGCGCCGCAGCAACAGACCGTCGACCGCGTCGGCCACAGGATCGCCTCCTTCCGCTGTGGAGGCTCCTGAGCCACGTTCCACCCAGCCGCGCCCAGCTCAGGTCGAGTCAGCTCCACCCGACTCGCCGCTCCCCGACATTGAGACTCCTGCCACGAGCGACCCGGAGCTGCACTTCCCCCTGCACTTCCCCCTGCTGTCGAACAGGGAGGATCCATCCTGGCCTATCGGCGAACGGCGATCGGTTGCCCGCCAGGCACGCAAACCGCTTCCTGCGGCGCTCCAGGCGGTGGTCGCGTCCGACGTCGCTCAAACCGACGCTGGCGAACCAGCATCGAAGCCGACCGCGTCGAGGCAACCCGCTGAACCGACCGAGGCACTGCTGGGCGGAGCGGCCGCGAGCACAGAGGCGACCAAAGGACCTGACACTGGCAAGAAGCCCGGCGTCATCCGTCGCTACGCCTCCGCCATCGCCATCGTCGTGCTCTTCGTCGCGGCCGCCGGCGCGGCAGCCGGCATCGCCGCGTTCCGGGGACCAGTCGCTCTGCCCGGGCTGCCAACTGCCGCCCAGGACAAAGCCGCGGCAAACGACGTGGTGCTCAGGACCAGCGACTTCCCACCGTCGTGGCGCGTGTACAAAGCCGGTTTCACCGCCAGCTCGTACGGGGTCGGCTCGGTGTTCGCCACGCCCGCGATCGTTGGCTCCTGGCTCACCACACACCCGGCATGCGCCACAGACCTCAACAGCGTCAGCGCCGTCCTGACGGCGTCTGATGGCAATGTCACCGCCGTGTCCTCCACCCAAGCAGTTTCCGCGAACCCGCTGGGTGGTTGGTGGCAGACCGCGAACATCGTCGCCTTCCATACCGGCGCACCCCAGGTGAGCACGGATCTTGCAGCGCTGCGCTCGCTCATCACGGGGCCGGCCGCGAGGGCCTGTATCGACCGGTTCTGGTCGGCAGCCATGCTGGCCGGGCTGCCGGCCGGTTCGCACGTCTCTCTGTCGGTGTCGCAGCCGCCGATTCCGGTCCTGCCCGGGAACCCGCCCGTGTGGGTCATGGCCATGGGCGGCACCGCCATCATCCGGAACATCGCGAGCCCGTTCCGTTTCGAGGTCACGTCATTCGCGGTCGGTCGCGCCCAGGTGACGTTCGCGACGTCGTCCACGCTCGCACCCCTCCCGTTCAGCCTCGACCAGACGCTGCTCGCCGTCCTGGCGACACGAGCTCAACAGCGAGCTTCTTGACCGAACCGCCTCGCCCTCGCCTACGAACCAGGTCTCATACCAGGTAGCGGTACAGCGGCATCGCGCTCGCAAGCTCGGCGACCCGACCGGCAAGGGATCCGTCGGGATCCTCGCCGCCGTTTGCCAAGGCGTCGGAGAGGATGCCCCCGACCTCCGCGAACTGCTCGCGGCTGAAGCCCCGGCTTGCGAGCGCCGTCGCCCCAAAGCGCAACCCTGAGCAAGCCGGCTCCACCAACGGGTCATAGGCCAGCGCGATCGCATTGGCAGAGATCCCGATGTCGTTGAGCCGCCGGAGCGTCTCCCAGGCCTCGCGAGCACCCGGTGCCAGATCGACGAGCAGCTGGTGAACGTCGGTGCCACCGGTGACGACATGTGCCTTGGTCTTGTCCTCGGACTCGACGAGCACCTGCGCCATGATCCGGGCCCCTTGCAGGGTGCGCCCCATCCGCTCGCGGAACTCGTCGGTCCCGGCGAGCTTGAACGTCACCGCCTTGGCAGCGATCACGTGCGGGAGCGGGCAGCCTTGCTCGCCGGGATACACCGCTGCGTCGACCCGCTCAGCGAGCTCGCGGCGGCACAGGATGGCCCCACCCCGAGCGCCCCCGAGAGTCTTGTGGACCGTCATCGTGCAGGCGTCTGCTAACGGAACCGGGTCAGGATGCAACTTGGCGGCGACCAAGCCGGCGAAGTGCGCCATGTCGACCACCAGGGCGGCGCCCACTTCGTCGGCAATCTCACGGAACCGCGCGAAGTCCAGGTGCCGGCTGTAGCACGACCAACCGGCAAACAGAACCTTCGGGCGGTGACGGCTGGCGAGCATCTCGACCTCGTCCATGTCCACGAGCCGGTTGTCGCGCCGCACGTGGTACGCGAACGCCTGGTAGTTGCGCCCGGCGAAGGTCTCGGCAGCGTATTGAGTCGGGTGTCCTCCGTGCGCGAAGTCAAAGCCGAGCACGACGTCGCCTGGCTCGCACAGGGCGTGAAGCACAGCGGCGTTGGCGCTCGCGCCCGAATAGGGCTGGACATTGGCGTGATCGGCACCGAACAGCGCTTTCGCGCGTTCGATCGCGAGGCGCTCGATCTCGTCGATCCATTCGCAGGTGTCGTAGGCACGGTTGCCCGGATAGCCGTCCGCGTACTTCGTCGTCAGGATCGATCCCTGTGCCTCCAGAACTGCGCGTGCCGGCACGCTCTCGGAAGCGACCAGGTCGAGCGTGGACCGCTGCCGGGCGAGTTCGGCATCGATCGCGGCACTCACCTCGGGGTCGATGTCCTGGAGGATCGCCTCCAACGGGCGATCGGGCTCGTCTGACGGCATTGGAGCCAAGCTACTGGGCAGAAGCGGGCACCGGGACCGGGCCAGTCGCAGGCCCGGACCGTCCGGACCGTCCGGACCGTTCGGACCGCCCGGCTGCCCCCGAGGCCTGTAGCGCGTAACGTCGTGCCGCTGCATGCCTGAGCGACAGCGCCAGCACAACGGCTCCGGCGCCGGCACTGACGACCCCGCCGCCGATGAGGCCCCACCTGGCGCCGAATTCCTGGGAGATCCAGCCCACAAGCGGCGCCCCGAGTGGCGTGCCTCCCGCAAACACGAGCATGTAGAGGCCCATCACGCGCCCGCGCATCTCCGGCGCGGAGGCGAGTTGCACGCTCGAGTTCGCGGCCGTAGAGAACGTGATGTTTGCAAGGCCGACGGGGACCAGGGCGACTCCGAGCATGGCGAAGGCGGGCATCAACCCGGCGACGACCTCGAGCACGCCGAATGCGATGGCCCCGAGGATCACTAGGCGTGTGGTGGGGTGCGTCCTACGAGCGCCGAGAAGTGCCCCTGCCAACGCGCCCGTGGCCAACAGCGCGGAGAGCAGCCCGAACGAGGCCGCCCCTCGATGGAACACGACCTTGTCGACGAGCGCGAGCGTGATCTGGAAGTTGAGGCCGAAGGTCCCTACGACCCCGACCAACACGATTGGCACGAACAGCTCCCTGCGATGCCTCACATACGACAGGCCCTCGCGCAGGTTGCCTCGCTGACGAACCAGCCGCGGAGCGGGAAAGAGCTCGGAGGGACGCATCATGAGCAGGCAGGTGATCACTGCGATGAAGGACGCCGCATTTCCGAGAAAGACCCATGCCGTGCCGACCCCGTCGATCAGCAGGCCCGCGGCTGCGGGCCCGACGATGCGCGCGGCGTTGAACGTGGCACTGTTCAGGCCGACGGCATTCGGCAGCTCCTCGCCACCGACCAGCTCGGACACGAACGCCTGTCGAGTGGGGTTGTCAACTGCCGTCACCACCCCGAGCAGGAACGCGAAGAGGTACACGTCGTACAAAGTGGCGGCACCAACCAGGTCCAGCAGCCCGAGCGCAAGCGCGATCAGGCCCATCGTCACCTGCGTGGCCAGAATGAGCTTGCGCTTGGAGAAACGATCGGCGATGACACCACCCTGCAATCCGAGCAACAGGATCGGGAGGAACTGCAGCGCTGTGGTGATCCCGATCGCGGTCCCGCTGTTGTTGGTGAGGCGGAGGACAAGCCAGTCCTGACCGACCCGTTGCATCCAGGTGCCGGTCAGAGACACGAGTTGGCCGCCGGCGAACAGGCGGTAATTGCGGATCCGCAGCGAAGCGAAGGTACGGCTCACGAATCCGCGAGCCTTTCGATGACGGGCACGGCCAGACGCAGGGCTTCGCGCTCGGCCGGCAGCAGCTCGTTCAGCCGGCATGCCAGCCAGGCCTGTCTCCGGTTACGGTCCTCGACGAGCAGGTCGCGGCCGCGATCGGTGAGCGCCAGCACGCACTGGCGCCTGTCGGTCGGGTGAGGTTGACGATGAACGAGATCGAGCTCCTCGAGGGCTGCGAGCACCCTCGTCATGGACGGTGGCTGGACGCGCTCTGCCGCGGCAAGGTGCGTGGGCGACAGCGGACCTTCCCTGTCGATGATGCCGAGCACAGAAAGCTGGCTGACGGTGAGCCCCTCACTGGTCCGCTCGCTTCGCATCCGTCGGGCGAGGCGCATGACACCGATGCGAAGAATGCTCGCAAGGCCGGAAACGTCCGCCTCTACCGCCTGCGGGTCCCTCACGACTTGCTCCATGTCCTTAGCATAGCTCATTAGCTGTGCTAAGCAACGGGTGAAGTGCTCCCTCAGGTCGCTGTCTGACTCGCCAGACGGACGTCGAAGCCCGATTCCCTGGCCGCGTCCAGAACCGCCTTGGCATGTTCACGGTTCCGCGTCTCGAGCACGATGTGGACCGCGGTCTCGCGCACCTCCAAGTCGTAGCCTTCGCGTAGGTGCGCGACCGTGACGAGGTTCGCGCCGCTCAGCCCGAGGCAGGTGAGCAAGCCGGCAAGGCTGCCAGGCCGGTCGGGGATCCGAGCGAAGAGCACGACCCTCCGACCGGCATCGGTCTCCTGGCGCCGGATGACCGGCGAGAGCAGACCGGTGTCAACGTTGCCACCGGACAGCACCACGACCGTCGTGCCGGATGCGGGCGGCGTGATCCGGCCCTCCATCAATGCCGCCACGCCGACGGCACCCGCCCCTTCGACTACGAGCTTGGAACGCATGAGCAGCATCACGATCGCGTCGGCGATCTCGTTCTCTCCGACTGCCACGATCTCATCGACGTGCCGCTCGATAAGGCCGATGGTGATACCACTCGGCCGCTTCACCGCAATGCCGTCGGCGAGCGTCGAGCCGCCCTTGGCGCTTGCCTTCCGGTGACCCTCACGCTTGGCCAGAAACGGAGCGCAGACCGCGGCTTGAACAGCAACCACTTGCACCTGCGGCGCGAGCGCATCGACTGCGCAGGCGATCCCGGAGACCAGCCCACCCCCTCCGAGCGGCACGATCACCATGGCGAGGTCGTCGACGACCTCGATGAGCTCGAGGCCGAGCGTGCCCTGCCCTGCCACGATCGCCGGATCGTCGAAAGGATGGACGAAGTGAAGACCGGTCTCCCGGGCACGTTCCTCGGCCAGCACAACGCAGTCGTCGAGAGAGTCGCCCTCGAGGTGCACCGAGGCGCCGTAACCCATCGTCGCCTCCGCTTTGGAGACCGACGCCTCCGCTGGCATGTACACCTCGCACCGCACGCCCGCCGAGCGTGCCGCGAGAGCGGCCGCCTGGGCGTGGTTACCGGCCGAGGCCACGACGATGCCGGGCGCGGCCCCGCTGCCGAGAGCTGCCAGCTTCGCCGACGCGCCGCGGATCTTGAACGAACCGGTCGGTTGGAGATTCTCCGCTTTCAGGACGATGCGTGAGCCGGTGAGCTCACTCAGAACGCGCGAACTGAAAAGCGGCGTCCGTACCGCAATGCGATCCACGGCGGGCCGAGCGGCATTGATGGCCTCGAGGCTGATCTCGCCCGGTCGCGCCCCCCCTGTCACTGCGTCGCCCCTTACAAGGCCCGCACGAGCTCGACCATGAGCTCGCCGGCTTCCGTGGGGTTCTTCGCCACGAGCACGCCTGCGGCAGACAGAGCTTCCATCTTGGCCTTGGCCGTCCCTTTCGAGCCCGAGATGATCGCGCCTGCATGTCCCATCTTCCGGCCCGCGGGTGCCGTCACGCCCGCGACGTACGCGACGACGGGCTTGTCCATCGACGATGCGATGAACTCCGCGGCGCGTTCCTCGCCATCACCGCCGATCTCGCCGATCATCAGCACAGCCCGAGTGTCCGGGTCGTCCTGGAAGGCGGTGAGCACATCGACGAAGGTCGAGCCCGGCACCGCGTCGCCGCCGATTCCCACGCAGGTGGTCTGACCGATGCCCTGCTGGGACAGCTCGTGCAGGGCCTGGTAGGTCAACGTGCCCGAACGGCTGACGACCCCGACCGGGCCGCCCGGCAGGGCAATGTCCCCGGAAGTGATGCCTATGTTGCACTTTCCCGGCGAGATGATGCCCGGGCAGTTCGGACCGATCAGCCGGACGGCGGGGTAGTCACGGCGGAGCCGGGCGTTCACGAGCGCCTCGTCCTTCGACGGGATGTGCTCGGTGATGCACACCACGACGCCGATCCCGGCCGCTGCGGCGTCGATGATCGCCCCCGGTGCCGCCCGGGGCGGCACGGCGATGAAGCTCGCGTTGGCTCGGGTGGCCGCGACCGCTTCGGCTACCGAGTCGAAGATCGGGATGCCTTCCACGTCTTGGCCGCCCTTGCCGGGGGTGACGCCGGCGACCACCTTCGTGCCGTAGGCGCGGTTGCGCAGGCCGTGAAAGCGACCCTGGCTCCCGGTGAGTCCTTGGACGACCACGCGGGTCGTCTCATCCACGAAGATGCTCACAGCTCCGTTCCTCCTTGCGACTTGGGCGCACCCGCGAGCTCTACCGCGCGCCGCGCGGCACTCAGCATGGTCCGCTCGCTGATGATCTTTTCCGATGCGCGCTCGTCGATGATCCTGCGGGCCTCGGCCGCGTTCGTTCCGTCGAGCCGCAGCACGATCTGCGAGGTGATGTCCACCTTGTCCAGCGCGCTGACGATGCCGCGCGCGACTTCGTCGCACCGCACGATCCCGCCGAAGATGTTCACGAGGATCGCCCGGACGCTGGGATCGAGGTTGATCACCTCGAGCGCGCTCGCCATGCCATCCTCGTCGGCGCCACCGCCGACGTCGAGGAAGTTCGCCGCGGTGCCACCGACTTGGCTCACCATGTCGACGGTGCTCATCGCGAGACCGGCTCCGTTCGCGATGATGCCTACTGACCCGTCGAGCGGGATGTACGACAGTCCCTTCGACTTCGCGAGACGCTCGCGCTCGCTGGAATCGCCCAGATCGTCTATCTCCGCCCATTCCGGATGGCGAAATGCCGCGTCGTCGTCGAGAGTCACCTTCGCATCGAGCACACGGACCTCGCCATCGGTCGTGAGCACGAGCGGGTTGATCTCCACGAGGTCGGCGTCGCCTTCGATGTAGCAGCTGTAGAGCTTCAAGAGGATCTCGGCGGCACCCTCTCGGGCTTGCAGGTCGAGCCCGGCACGGTCGACCAGCTCACGCACCGCCTCCAGCGTCACGCCGTCGAGCGGGTTGACATGAAGCCGCGCGATCGCGTCCGGGTCCTCCTCCACGACTTGCTCGATGTCGACCCCGCCACGGGCCGAGACCATCGCGAGATGCAGCTTGGCCGACCGGTCGAGCGTGAAGCTCGCGTAGTACTCCTTGGCGATGTCCGTCGCCTTCTCGATCCACAGGCGTCGGACGATATGGCCCTTGATGTCCAAGCCGAGGATGCCGGCGGCGTGCCCGGCGACCTCTGCCCCGGAGCTCGCGAGCTTGATCCCGCCGGCTTTGCCACGGCCGCCGACTTGCACTTGGGCCTTCACGACGACTGGGTAGCCGAGCCTCTCGGCCGCGGCTTCGGCCTCACCCACTGTGTCCGCCACCTCTCCGGGCGATATGGGCAGGCCATAACGCGCGAAGTACTGCTTGCCCTGGTACTCAACTAGGTCCACCAGTCACCTTCCTGTCGGTTGCTTCGGTCGCTTCAGTCGCCGCTGACCCCCGGCAGCTCGGCATTTGCCCGTTCGCGGGCGTCCAGTGCGTCCTCGAGCCACGAGGCAATCTGAGGCAGATGGGCGCCTGGCGTGAAGACTGCGCTCACGCCTGCGGACTTCAACACCTCGACGTCGCGCTCGGGGATGATCCCGCCCACGACGACGACCACGTCTTCGAGCCCTTCAGCTCGTAGGCCCTCCACCACCCGCGGAACCAAGGTCAGGTGCGCCCCGGAAAGCAACGAGAGCCCCAGCGCGTCTGCGTCCTCTTGCAGGACGGTGCGAACCACCTGCTCGGGTGTCTGGTGGAGACCGGTGTAGATGACCTCGAATCCGGCGTCTCGCAATGCGCGGGCGATGACCTTGGCACCTCGATCGTGGCCGTCGAGACCCGGTTTGGCCACGACAATTCGGTAGCGACGTTCCATTCGTTGGCGATACTACGCAGCACTGGGTACCTGAAGACCAATCGAGCTCTCAGGACCTCACGGCGGGAAGCAGGACGAAGGCGACCAGGCTCAGGTGCAAGGCAGCGGCCAGCACGACACACGAGTGGAAGATCTCGTGGTACCCGAACACGGCAGGCCACGGTTCAGGACGCCTGAGGGCGTACACGACAGCACCGAGCGTGTACAACAGGCCTCCTCCGAGCATCAGCGAGAAACCCAGCACACCGAGGTAGTGGAAGAACTCCGGCATGGCCCCCACGGCGATCCACCCGGCTGCCACATACGGCGTGGCGACGGCCCACTTCGGCGCGTCCAGCCACGCGAAGCGCATAACGATCCCGGCCACCGATGCACCCCAGACGAGGCCGAGGACTATCCACGCGTCCGTGTCGGGAAGCGACAGGCCGGCAACGGCCGTGTAGGTCCCCGCGATGCAGACGAAGATCATGGAATGGTCTGCGCGCCGCATCCTGCGGCGCGCTTTCGGCGACCAGCTGACCCGGTGGTAGAGGGCGCTCGTCGTCAGCATCGCCGTCACCGCGAAACATACGACCGCAGCGCAGACTTCCTCCTTGGTCCCGTTTGCCTCGAGACCGATGAGCGGCCCGACAACGAGCATCGCGATCGCGCCGACCTCGTGAAACCACCCGCGCAGAAGTGGTTTGGGCCTCTCCGTCGCCGGTACCTTCGCCTCGGTAGCCTGCGCCACGGACGCACACTACCTACCGGTCGGTAGGCCCGCCAGCCGGCGGCCGTTCGATCGGGCTGAGCGCCAGCAAGAAGCGCTTTTCACCGTGCTCCATGAACCGGATAGTCGCACGGGCGTCTTCCCCCTCGCCCTGCACCTCGACCACGACTCCCTGACCGAAGCGGGTGTGCACGACTGCATCGCCGGGCACGAGACCGAGGCGCTCGGCACCGCTGGTCGCGACGGCTGCCTGCACTGCAGGGTGCGGGCGACCGCTTCCTCCCCCGGTTGTCGCCACGCCCCAGTCCCCGGCAGCCACGCCCCAGCCTCCGGCAGCCACGCCCCCTCGTCCCCCGCCGATCACGACTCCTTCGCCGACATCTTCGACGAGCTCGTCCGGGATCTCCTTCAAGAAACGGCTCGGGAAGCTCTGCTGGATGCTGCCGAACAGCAAGCGGCTCCAGGTGTGAGTCAGGTACAGCCGTTCGCGCGCGCGGGTCACCCCGACATAGCAGAGCCGCCGCTCCTCCTCCAGCTCGTCGGGCTCGCTCAGGCTCTGGGAGTGCGGGAAAATCCCCTCTTCCATCCCGGTGAGGAACACGACGCGGAACTCGAGGCCCTTGGCCGAGTGCAGCGTCATGAGCGACACGCTCGCCCCGTCGTCGGAGACGTCAGTCGCGGCGATGAGCGCCGTGGCCTCGAGGAACGACTCCAAGTCGGTGTGCTCGGACGCCACGTTCATGAGCTCGGCCAGGTTCTCGACTCGGCCCTCCGCGTCGATGGCGCGGCCACCGCCTATGGCGATCTCGGCCTCGAGCGCGTCCCTGTAACCGGTCCGCTCGAGCAGGGCCCCGATCAGCCGGTCCGGCGGGCAGGTGAGGAGATCTCCGGACCGGAGCTCCTCGAGCAAGTTGAGAAAGCTCCGGATCCCGGCTAGGGCCTTTCCCGACGCACCGGCTTGTTCGGCGCGCTCGAGCGCCGCGGCAAAGCCGATCCCGCGCTCGTTGCCGAAACCAATCACTCGCGCGAGCGTCGTGTCGCCGACGCCGCGCCGCGGCGTGTTGAGGATGCGGCGGAGCGATACCTCGTCCCCGGGATTGGCGACGGCGCGGAGGTACGCGAGCACGTCTCGAACCTCACGCCGGTCGAAAAAGCGCGTCCCGCCGATCACCGTGTAGGCGATCCCACGATCGGCCAGAGCGGTCTCGAGGGCGCGGCTTTGGGCGTTGGTCCGGTAGAAGACTGCGATCTCGCCGAAGCCCATGCCCTCGTCCCGGTGGAGCGCGGCGATCTCGCCCGTCACGAAAGATGCCTCGTCCCTGTCGTCGCCGGCGCGGTAGCGCCTGATCCGGTCACCCTTGCCGAGCGCGCTCCACAGGTCCTTCTCCTGACGGAACAAGTTGTTGCCTATCACGGCGTTGGCGGCATCGAGGATCGTCTGGCTGGACCGGTAGTTCTGATCGAGCACGATCATCCGGGCGTCGGGGAACGCCCGCTCGAACTCGAGCAGATTGCGCATCTCGGCACCCCGGAACCGGTAGATGCTCTGGTCGGTGTCGCCGACGACACAGACGTTGCGTCGGGCCTCCCCGAGCTGTATCACCAGCTCGTTCTGCGCAACGTTCGTGTCCTGGTACTCGTCCACGAGGACGTGCTCGAATCGCTCCTGGTAGTGCTCGAGCACGTCGGGATGCTCGCGGAACATCCGCACGGTGCGAACCAACAGGTCGTCGAAGTCCATCGCGTTCGCCGCCACGAGACGCCGCTCGTACTCGGCATAAGCCTGGGCGATCCGCCGCTCGTAGATCGTCCCGGCGCGCTCGTCGAAGGCCGCCACGTCGACCATGTCCGACTTGGCCGAGCTGATGACACCCAGCACGGCTCGCGGCGGGAAGCGCCGCTGGTCGATGCCGAGGTCGTCGAGGACGTGCTCCACGAGCCGGCGGCTGTCGCCGTCGTCGTAGATGCTGAAACCCGGCCGGTAGCCGATCCGCTCCGCGTTGCGGCGCAGCATCCGGACGCACGCTGCATGGAACGTGGACACCCACATTCTCTCGGCGTCGGCGCCGACCAGTTCAACGACGCGGCGGCGCATCTCGTCCGCGGCCTTGTTGGTGAAGGTGATCGCGAGTATCCGCCACGGCGGCACACCCGAGACGACAAGGCGGGCGATGCGGCGAGTAAGGACGCGGGTCTTGCCTGACCCGGCTCCGGCGACCACGACGAGGGGGCCGCCCTCGTGCAGGACCGCTTCACGCTGAGCAGGGTTCAGGTCCGCGACAAGGTCTGCGATCGCGCACGCCACCGACTCTGCCGCTGCCCCGGCGTCCTCCGGCTCGGCTTCGGCCACCGGCTCCCCGATCCGGCCCCGGCCCCCGAGCGGGGGCAGGTCCCCGAGGAGGTCCCACTCGTCGGCTCCCCATGTGCCGGGAGCTCGGGGCGGCAAAGACGACATCGCACCCGACACTATCGGCGCGCCGGCTCGCTCCCGGGGTCGCAACGCCGCAGAGGTGCCGATATCACTCCCATTCGATCGTTCCCGGGGGCTTGGACGTCACGTCGTAGACGACGCGGTTCACGCCTCGCACCTCGTTGATGACACGGCTCGAGATCCGTTCGAGCACGTCGTAGGGCAACCGGGCCCAGTCGGCCGTCATGGCGTCCTCGCTCGTGACCGCACGGATGACGATCGGGTACCCGTAGGTCCGCTCGTCGCCCATCACGCCGACCGAGCGAACCGCCGGCAGCACGGCGAACCACTGCCACAGCTGCCTGTCGAGCCCGTCGCGCCGGATCTCCTGCAAGACGATCTCATCGGCCGCCCGCAGGATCTCGACACGTTCAGGAGTCACCTCTCCGACCACCCGCACCGCGAGCCCCGGCCCAGGAAACGGCTGGCGCCACACCATCTCGGCCGGCAGTCCCAGCTCCTCGCCGATCGAGCGGACCTCGTCTTTGAACAAGAGCCGGAGCGGCTCTACGAGATCGAGGTTCATCTCCTCGGGAAGCCCCCCGACGTTGTGGTGCGACTTGATCGTTGCGGCGTCGGCCGTGCCCGACTCGATCACGTCCGGGTACAGGGTGCCCTGGACCAGGTACTTGGCATCTTCTCGCTCGAGGGCGACCTCTTCGAAGAGGCGGATGAACAGTTGGCCGATGACTTTGCGCTTCTGTTCAGGGTCCGTCAGACCGGCCAAGGCATGAAAGAACCGGTCCGCGGCCTTCACGTGCACTAGGTCTATGGCGAACTGCTTCAGAAACGTCGTCTCGACCTGCTCGCCCTCGCCTGAGCGCATCAGTCCGGTGTCGACGAAGACGGCCGTGAGCTGGTCGCCGACGGCCTTGTGGACGAGAGCGGCCGCGACGGCCGAGTCGACTCCCCCCGAGAGAGCGCACAGCACACGACCCGAGCCGACCTGTGCGCGGACCGCCTCGACCTGCGACGCGATCACCGAGGCGTGCGTCCACGATGGCCGGCACCCGCAGACCTCGAACAGGAACCGCCTGAGCAGGTCCTGGCCCCGCTCGGTGTGCACTACCTCAGGATGGAACTGGACGCCGTACAGAGCGCGGGCCGGGTCCTCGAACGCGGCGACTGCGACCGCCGCGGTTGCCGCAGTCACCGTGAAGCCCTCGGGTGCGGTCACGATCGAGTCCCCGTGGCTCATCCACACCTGCGTCGAGGGGTCCCAGCTGTCCATCAGCACCGAAGCTGACCGGGCCAGCAACGCGGTACGGCCGAACTCACCTGTGCCGGTCCGGGCCACTTGCCCACCGAGCAGCTGGGCGAGGAGCTGAGCGCCGTAGCAGATGCCGAGCACCGGAACGCCCGACGCGAACAGCTCAGCGTCGACCGAGGGGGCCGACGGCTCGTTGACGGACTTCGGGCCACCCGAGAGGATGACGCCACGAGGATTGCGGGCCAGCATCTCGGCCGCGGTCGTCGAAGCCGGGACGATCTCGGAGTAGACGTGCTCGGAGCGCACACGCCGCGCGATGAGCTGCGCGTACTGTGCCCCGAAGTCGACGACGAGGACGGTGTCGTAGCCGCCCGTGCCCGTCACCTCCGGTCAGCTCCCCATGCCGATCGACTGGGCCCGCTGCAGCTGCTTGCCTTCGGTCTGCAGCGCCGGGGCCACCATGACCTCCACCTTGTGGAACTCGCGGATCGTCTCGTAGCCACACGTCGCCATCGAGGTGCGGAGCGCGCCGAACAGGTTCATGCGCCCATCGTTCTCGTGCGCCGGCCCGAGGAGGATCTCCCGTATCGTCCCGCGGCGCTCCACCTTCACCCGGGCGCCCCTGGGCAAGGTCGGGTGGAAAGTCGCCATGCCCCAGTGGCAGCCGCGGCCAGGCGCCTCGTGGGCCGCCGCCAGCGGTGAGCCGATCATCACCGCGTCCGCCCCGCAGGCGATCGCCTTGGCAATGTCACCCCCGCGGCTCATCCCGCCGTCGGCGATCACCTGAACGTAGACGCCGGTCTCCTCGAGGTGACGCGACCTGGCACCCGCCGCGTCGGCGATGGCGGTCGCCTGCGGCACGCCGATGCCGAGCACGCCGCGGGTCGTGCATGCATTGCCGGGGCCGACTCCGACAAGCACTCCCGCCGCACCGGTCCGCATGAGGTGGAGCGCCGCGGGGTAGGACGCACAGCCCCCCACGACGACCGGGATGTCGATCTCGCGGATGAACAGCTTCAAGTTGAGCGGCTCGACGTTCTTCGAGACGTGCTCGGCGGAGACCACCGTGCCCTGGATCACCAGGAGGTCGAGCTCGGCCCCGAGCACCGCCGAGGCAAGCTCGGCCGCCCGCTGCGGCGTGACCGAGCCACAGGCGGTGACGCCTGCCGCCTTGATCTCGCGAATGCGCAGGCTGACGAGCTCGGGCTTTACTGGCTCGAGATAGATCTGCTGCATGCGGGCTGTCGCCGTCTCCACCGGGAGATCGGCGATCTCGGCCAGCAACGGCTCGGGGTCCTCGTAACGGGTCCAGAGCCCTTCGAGGTTGAGGACGCCCACGCCACCGAGGTGGCCGATCTCTATGGCCGTCGCAGGGCTCACGACGCCGTCCATCGCGGCGGCCATCAGGGGAAGCTCGAAGCTGAACGCGTCGATCTCCCAGGAGATGTCGACGTCCTCGGGGTCGCGCGTGCGTCTCGAGGGGACGATCGCGACGTCGTCGAGGCCGTAAGCCTGCCGTCCGGACTTCCCGATCCCGATCTCGACCTCACCCACGCCGGCCCTCCCGTTCCGCTATCACCGCTACTCCAAGCGCGCCGCACCAGCGACCGGGAAGGGTTGAACCCCCTTCGAAGCTTGGCAACACGGTTGAGGCTACTTCGGGGCCGACCGGCGCAGCGATGTCGGGCTCGGGGACCGCTGGATCAGCGCACGACGAGGCGCGCGGCAAGAGCGAAGGGAAGCGCGGCAAGCGTGAGCACAACGGCTCGCAGCCACAGCGGCGAGCCGGGTGCCGCGAACAGCGCCTCGTGCAAGGCGTTGACGGGGACGTTGGGAAGTGTGCTGTGGCTCGCGAGGATCCGCGGAAGGAACGCAGTTGCGATCAGCGCCGAAAGTGCCGCGAGTGGCGCGGCGACAAGTGGCCCCGTTGCTGCCAGGGCGATCCCGGCCGCGGCGAACGCCAGCACGGCGACCCCCGC
>OBLW0100000258.1_pt1 | contig 45483 bp, 32 predicted proteins | sample 1520161 | NCBI WGS metagenome assembly OBLW01 (sample SAMEA3539309, study PRJEB22396) | soil metagenome | biome: tundra; feature: field; material: soil | place: USA | collected 2010-05 | depth 0.15 m
TGTCGATGTTGATCAGTCCCGAATACAGCGTGCCTTCGTTGCCATCCACCACCGGACCCTGGGGCGGCCCGGGCTGGTGGGCAAAGAAGATCATGTACCGGCCCATTCCGGCCTGATAGCCGGGAGTGTTTTCCGCCAGGATCAGTTTGGGCTTGCGGGGACCGTACCCGATCAGGCGAATGCCGCGCCAGACGTACACCGTGCGGCTCAGAACGTACTTCCCCTCCGGAATGAATACGATTCCGCCGCCCTGCCCCTCGCGCACCTTGTCGATGGCCTGTTGCAATGCGATCGCATCGTCCCCGACGCCGTCGGCATGGACCGGATAGTCGGCCTTCGTCAGAAACACCGCGCGGGGGTCCTCCGGTTTTTGCGGGTAGAGCGAGGCCCCCTCCTGTCCAAGGGCTAATGGTCCCTGCGCAGGTAGCGCGGCGAGAAGCGCTGGAAGCAGCCACGAGGGGATTTGCAGGCGTTGGGAGGACATGACGGGGTGGATCCTTATTGGACTGGTATCTCCGCGAGCTTCCAAACGAAGAACCATGGACAACAAAACCGGCGACCGCCCCGCGATCTCTTACCGACGTTGCCACTGGCAAGTCTTCTCAAAATGGACATAGGTTGACCAGCGCAAATCGGCAACGGCCCCATTCATACTCGGAGGTTATTTCCATGGACAAAATCACACGCTGGGAGTGGCACGGCAATACGCTCATCCTGATCCTGCTCTGCATCACGGGCATCCTGCTCCCGTGCGGAGCGGTCTACTTCATGACAAACATCCTGAAGATAGAATCCGAGATGAAGGATTCCGACGCGTTGTCGACCTTCCTGGACGCCCGGAAGAAGAAATGAACGGACGGGCGGATCGTTATTTCACCGCCAGGCGAACCCAGTCCATTTCCTGGACGCTCAGGTTGTCCGGGTTGATGGTGTCGAAGACCTTCCTCGCCTCGTCCTTCCGCCCGAGTGCGGCGAGGGTCGCTCCGTAGGCCCATGCGACGGCCCGATCGTTCTTCCAGTCGGAGGCCACCGGCTCAATGACCCGCATGGCATCGGCCGGCCGGGAGAGCCCGCAAAGGACGAATGCCCAGGTCGAGCGGTAGTAGTGGTTGTCGGGCTTCGCCTCAAAGTTGGCCTGCGCGATTCTCGCCACGGTCGCGTTATTGCCAAGGCCGGTCACGGTCGCGAAGTATGCAAAATTGTTGCCGATATCCCTGTCGTCCGGCCTCAGGGACTCCAGGCGGGCGAACACCCGATACTGTCCGTCCCCATCCCGCTTAAGCTGATAGATGCGCGCCAACGTGCCGAGGGCCTCCACGGCGGCCATCGGCCTCGCCGAAGCACCCCAAAGAAGCGTGATCGCATCGTCGCTGTCGGCCCAGCTGTAGAGCAGGTCGGCGGCGACCAGGGTCTGTCTCCCATTCCAAACCGACACCGACTTGATCGTCTTCAAGTTGGATTGGACAGCGGCCGAGTCGCCCAAATGCTGCGCCGCGACCATGTCGTAAAGCCACGAAAGGAATTCCAGGTCGCGGCCCCACTCGCAGCGGCTGATATGCAGATTGAGTTCCCGCCACTGACCGCTCAGGCGCAGGGCCTCCGCCACGGCGATGGAGATGGGCGGCCTTTGCACGACCTCGCTCGGAATCACCTTGGCCCATTCCAGGGTGTCTTCGGTCCTGCCCAGCCGGTTCAAGCTTCCCATGATTTGCGCCACCCTCTCGGAGTTGGTCCCGCTCGCATCCTTGAGAGTGCGCAGCATCGCCTGAAATGTTTGCGGATCGGACACAGCGGTCCCGCGCAGGCAGTCAAAGATGTCCCCCAAAGCAAAACGGGGATGGCGGCTGAGGGCCCCCGCCCACCGGGTCATGGCGGGATGGTCTTCGCGGCGGATCGCATCGGCCAGGAGTTCCCTCAGGGCAGGCGCACCCCAAACGGGGTCGCCGGACCAATGGGTGAGCAGCCCGACTCCCCGCTCGTGGTCCTCCACCTTGCCCGTGGACAGAAGCATCAATCCCAGGGGGACCTCGTCGATCGCGAGGGACGAAACGGACGCACGGCTGTCCAGGTCCAACGCCGCCTGAAATCGCTCGACCGCCCCGCCGGCGGACCCTTTTCGCCTGAGCCATTCCCCTTTTGCGCGCTCCGCCCGGGAAGAGCGGTTCAGCTCATCCGGCGCGAGGAGGGAGAAGGCCTTGTCGGCTCCGTCGCTGTCGTCGGCCAGAACCGCCGCCTCGGCCCAGGCGATGACCGCATCGGGAAGGTCGTGGCTCAGCGTGGCAGCCTTCTGGAGGTCGTCCACGGATTGCGCCTTCATCCCGCGCCGCCATGCAACGGCTGCGGCAAGCTGCCAGGCCTCGGGGGAATCGGGCGCGACGCTCACGGCGCGCTGGGCGGAGATTTCCGCAAGATCCAGCCGTCCCGCCTCCAACCACTGGCGCCCGATTGCTATGGAATGACTCCTGGACCACCGGGAATAGCCCCAGGCCCCTGCCACGATGACCAGGACCGCCAAGGGAATCCCCACAAGCAGGCCGCGCTTCAGCCTTGGGTGCTTGTCCAGGAAATCCAGCCCATCCCAGAGGACCGCCCTGGGACCGCGCGAAACCAGCCGCCTCGCGGCGCCAAAGGCGGCGGATACCCGCTGGTATCTCCGGCGACCGGATGGAACCTTCGCAGGATCGGGCTCTGGACGGGGCGTCGTGGACATCCGATGGATCAGGCCTTAGGCCGAATATTCCCCGAGGCAACAGGGAATTCCAAGAAAAGACGGAAAGGCATGGATTCCGTCGCACTCTCATCGAAATCTTCTCCCGCGTTCATCGGATATCCGGGCCGCTAGAGTCCCAGCGGCGCCACGCGCCGGAAAAATTCCATCACGAGGGGACTCCGGGCAATTTCCTCCCATCCGCGGTTGCTGGAAACCATGACGAAGAGCTGATCGCCGTCGCGGTGCAGGTCGTACGCCAGGGCCAGCTTGACGAGTCCGCTGATCGAGTACGGGCTTCCCCCGACCAGCGGCTTGCCGGCAAACAGGTGCCAGAACCACACGTTGGTCGAATAGCCCGCGTGGGAAAAGAGCCGGCGCTCGGCTGTAGGCAGGACCCGTCCGTCAACGGAGAGGGGAACATGGACATTGGCGTTGGCCAGCGGCTCAGCCACCCATCCCGTCCCGGGCCAGCAGGAATCCGGGGTGTGCTCAGCCACCAGGCTCGCCGAGGTTTGGTTGGGCAGCCAGTAGGCGACATACAGGGTAACCAGAATGGGCCCGCGCTCATCCGTGATCGAGTACACCTTCCGAGCGAGGAGCGAGGTCTGGAGGATTTCGCTGTATTGGGCCAGATTCCGCTCCGCTGTTACCTGCCAGCCCCCGGGTGCAGCCGGAAAGAGCGCCTCAAGATCAGGTGCCTTCGATTCGTGCGGAGCGCCCGGCCTCCGGGCCAGGGCCAGGGCGGCCAGGAATACGGCGAGGCAGCCCAACGCCACGGCCAGCGCGCGCTGGCGCCGCGGGGCCGATCGAGGCGCCGGCGCGGGAGCCGGGGATTCATCCCCTTCTTCGCCTTTCCCGAGGGCGAGGGCCGCCGCCCCCAGGAGAACGGTCGTGACACCGATGATGGCAAATCCCGTTCCGTCGTGCCAGCCGTTCCCGATCTTCCCGTGCGCGTTGGCGATCAGGGTGAGGATCAGGGACCGGAGAAAATTCATGAAAAGGGCGATCAACGGCGACAGGACGACGAGGATCGTCCGGCCCCACGGACGCTTCACCCACACCGCGGAGAGAAACAGTCCCGCCACCACGCAGGAAACCAGGCTCCGCACCCCGCTGCAGGCCTCGCTCACGCCGACACTCGCGCGCGCCAGTTCGATGACGTTGCCTTCCCGATGCGCGGCGATGCCGAAAAATCCCAGCGCTCCGGTCACGGCCTCCGTCACGCCGCCCTGAAGCGCCAGCGCCAGGCGCGTGTACGACCCCGGGGGAAGCGGCGAGGAGAGGGGCCACAAAGTCACGGCGACCACGGCGGTCCAGCCAAACGAGACAACACCCACGGTCTCGTCCGCCAGGGAAATCCAGGCCGAAAGGAGCAGAAGCGCGAACCCTCCGCTCGCGAAAAAGCACGTCATCGCATGGGAGGGACCGAAGGCCGAATTGTACAGCCCGGCCAGTGCCACGCCGATCGCCCCGAGAACGAGGGAGAGCGGGCCCAGGATCGATCCGGCAAAACCCTTCCCGAGGAAACGGGGATGGCCCCCGACACGGCTCTCCGCGACCAGAATGAAAAAAAGAATGGGGACAGCGAAGCCGTGCGACAAATCCGGGTCCCGCCGCCAAAGGGGAAAAAGCAGAACCGTCAGGCCGGCGATTCCCAGACCGAGGACGGCCAGGTTGACCCGGGCAAGCAGCGGCAGCGAGCCCCAGGGAGCGCAGGCGCGGCGCGGGTACATCGCGGACATGGGATGAGCGTCTAAGGGGAAGAAACTCCGGGCGCAATCCCGCCCCGTTGCAATTTCCGCCTGACCTCAGGCGTGGGACAACGTCCCTGGCGCGGCCAAGGAACGGCGGCGCAGCACAAAGAATCCGTAAAGCATGACGGCTCCAACCAGGGGGAGCCACGGAGTCACCTCGGGAACGACGCCGCCGTTGGCCCAGACCTCCTTAGTCCCAACGAAGGCCATGTCATTCTCGGCGAGAAGCCCGCTTTCGTTCCATGCCGTCGAGCTGCTCGATCCTGATACGCCATTCGTATTGTCCACGATCACCGAAATGTAATTGGTGCCGATGTAGAATGTGGAATTGTTGTAGGATCCGCTGTTGCCCAGGGTGATCCCCGATGTATTCGACCAGGCGTTTGTGGTCAGCGACGCAGACGCAGACGCCGTATAGGTTGAAGGCGCGGTTGTGGGATCGACGTTATAGCCCTTGGGATTGACGTAAACCGTGTACTGGTCGTCGGCGGCAAGCGTCATATTGATCGTCATGGCTGACGTTACCTTGGTCCCCGCCGTGCCTGTTCCCGTAATGGTGAAGGCGATCGTGTACACATAGATGCCTTCGTTGCTGCCGCTGTTTCCGTTGCCCGGAAGATAGTTGCCTCCAGTATTTTGATAGGTGCCGCTTTGTGAAGTCGACGCTCCAGGTGCGACGACCCACTCGGCCGTGCTCGTGTTGGAGGTGTAGCCCGAGTTGGAGACGGCAGTGGCGGAGATCGCGTACGCATCCCCTTGATAAGTGGTATTTGCGCTCGTGCCGCCGTTGATCGACCCATACGAGACATACCAGCCCGAGGAGGTCGTGGGAGCGGACGCACTCGACTGAACCTGGGTTCCCGCCGCGACGAGGGAATAGCCGCTCGTCTTCTCGCCCGTGTTGTAGAGGCCGGTGATATTCGTCGCCGTCTGCCCCAAAGCGACCCCGGAGAAGACCCAAAGGCAAGCACAGGGCCATAGTAGGCCCCGGAAGCCCCGAGCGCATTGAATTCGAATATTAATCGTTGCTATCATCGGCATGAGGCCCCCACGCCTCAAGGGGTAAAATTACGTATCCCGATTGGCGTTCGAAGGCATGCTCCCGATGGCAAAATTTCCGCAGGCGTGCGCCTTAACGATTTGCAACCTGTTTTCTTCCAATGCAACGACCTGCCGGTCGGCCGGACTGGATCGGCGAATGCGAACAAAAGGATTGGCCCCCTGCCCGACGGCTGCTGTGCTGGCTGACGGAACCTGGACGCAAGCACAAGGGATCCCGCAAATCCGGCTTCAGCATGAATGCAGCAGGCAAGATCACCATTCCCATGCCCGACTCATGGACAGGACCGGCCCTGCTTCTGTTCGTTTTGGCGGTCATGGCCGGCTGCGCGAATCCCATGGGAGTCGCCCTGCATCCTGTTGAAAACCAGGCTCCGGCGCTGAAACCGGGAGTCCATAGTGTCAAGACGGTCGACGTCGCGCCTGCACCGGCGAAGGAAATCCAGCCCGATTATCCCCCCGAACTGAGGGCCCTCGTCTCCGGGAAGGCCGTCGTGCTGTTCACCGTGCGCGCCGACGGCAGCGTGACCGAGGCGTCGATCGTGAAGGCGGATGACGTCCTGTTCGGCGAATCGGCTGTGACGGCGGTCCTGAAATCGCGGTTTCACCCGGCCGAGATCCATGGAGCGCCCGTCGATTGCCGGATGACCCTGCCGTTCTTCTTTTCCAACCCGCAGGGCTACCAACAGCTGGATTCGTCGGCGACGGCCCCGCCGCCGGATTTTCCCGAGGGAGTCCTCCATCCTGGCAACAACGACTTCAACGGCCCCGACTCGCAATCAAGGCAGGTGGAACGGCGCTGACATGGACGTGTCGCCAGGGAAAAATCAATGCGCAAAGGACCGCGTGAAGAAAAAATGAAGGAATGTCCCCGAAAGCCGTGAAAAGGTTCCGAGGGCTTGCCATCGGGGCAGGCCTCGTCCTGGTGGCGGCGATCGCGGGCGGCGGCTGGCTGTATTCGCGGCTGCGGGCGAGCCTGCCGCCGCTCGACGGAGCCGAGCGATTGCCCGGGCTCACGGCGGTGGCGACCGTTGAACGCGACGCCCTTGGCGTGCCAACCATCCGCGCATCGACGCGAGAGGACGTGGCGCGGGCGCTCGGCTGCCTGCACGCAGAGGATCGTTTCTTCCAGATGGATTTGCTGCGGCGGCGGGGAGCCGGCGAACTTGCCGAAATCTTCGGCCCGGCGGCCGTCCCGGCCGATCGGGCGGCCCGCCGGTACGGGTTCCGCGCAATAGCCCGGGCGGCGGTTGAACGGATGAGCGAGAGCGAGAGAGCCGTGATCGGCGCCTATGCGGAGGGGGTCAATGCCGGGCTCGCAGGCCTGGGCGCGAAGCCGTTCGAATATTACGTGCTGCGAACGGATCCGCAGCCATGGAGGGCGGAGGACTGCGTTCTGGTCGAGTATGCCATGGTTCTCACGCTTCAGGGCAGCGTCGGACGCTATGAGCGCTCGCTCGGCACGCTTCGCAACGTGTACGGGAATTCGGCCGTTGATTTCTTCGCGCCGCTCATGACGCCGGAGGACGCGGCAATCGACGGCACGGTCGGCGTCGAGGCGCCGATTCCGGGGCCGGACGTGATCGATTTGCGCAAGGCCGCCGAGCCTGCGGCCCCGATGGACACGACCGGATCCGGCGCTCAGAAGCTGGCCTTCAATTCGCGGGATTTCCCGGGCTCCAATTCGTACGCCGTCTCGGGCGACCGCACGGCAACCGGCGCCGGACTCCTGGCGAACGACATGCACCTGGGACTTTCCGTGCCGAACATCTGGTACCGGGCATCGCTCGCCTGGGCGGGACACACGGTGACCGGGGTCAGCCTGCCGGGCCTCCCGGCGATCGTGGCCGGGAGCAACGGCGCCATCGCTTGGGGATTCACGGTCGCCGGCACCGATGTGAGCGACCTGATCGTGTTGTCGGGCCCGACGCCGGACTCATACTGGGTTCCCTCCGCTTCCGGCGGCGACCTGAAGGAGATCGAACAGCGCCACGAGACGATCCGAGTCAAGGGCGCGCAGCCGGTCGATGCGGAATACGACTGGACTATCTGGGGGCCCGTCGTGGGCCCCGATTCGGAGGGGCATCCGCTTGCCCTGCGATGGGTCGACGGAGACCCCGGGGGGATCGACTTAACGCTGGCTGAGCTCGAGGATGCGCAAAGCGTCGACGCAGCGGTGGCGGTTGCGCACCGCGCGGAGTTGCCGCCGCAGAATTTCCTTGTGGCCGACTCGGCCGGCCATATCGCGTGGACCGTCGCCGGCCGGGTTCCGAAGCGCATCGGCTACGACGGGCGCTTTCCCACCACGTGGGTCTACGGCGACCGCCGATGGGACGGCTTTGTTTCGCCGGAAGATATTCCGACCGTCAAGGACCCGGCCGGCTCGGTTCTATGGACGGCGAACAACCGGGTGGTCGGCGGGACGGCCCTGAAGATCCTCGGCGACGGATCCTACGACCGTCCGCCTCGCGCGGCTCAGGCCCGCGACGACCTGCGGGCTCTCGTGCGGCGCAAGGGACCGGTGGCGCCGCGGGATCTGCTGGCGGTGCAATTAGACGACCGGGCGCTCTTTCTCGCGCCGTGGCAAAAGCTCCTGGTGGAGACCCTGACGCCGGCAGCCGTGGCCGGGAATGCCTCGCGCGGCGAACTGCTTGCCGTGGCCGGGAAATGGGAGGGGCGGGCTTCGGTCGATTCGGCCAGCTATCGGCTGGTGGTCTCGTTTCGGGACCGTGTGGGCCACCGGATCCTCGACCCGATCTTCGGCCCCTGCCTGGCGGCCGATCCGGACTTCGCGTGGGGAGAATTCCATGGAGAGGACGCGGTCTGGACGCTGTTGCGCGTCCGCCCCGTTCATCTGCTCGCGCCCCGGTATCGAGACTGGTTCGCGCTGCTTCTCGCGGCGGCCGACGATGTCGTTGCCGAGACGAAGCGGTCGGGGGGGGCCCTGCGCGATGCGACTTGGGGACACTACAATACCCTGCGCATGGTGCATCCGTTCGGCGCGATCCTGCCAGGCTGGCTGACGAGATGGCTCAATATGCCGTCGGAGGAGCTGGCCGGGGACCGCGACATGCCCCGCGTGCAGGGTCCGGCCTTTGGGGCGAGCGAACGTTTCGCCGTCTCCCCGGGCCACGAGTCCGAAGGCATCCTAGAAATGCCCGGCGGGCAAAGCGGCCATCCCCTGTCGCCCTTCTATCGGGCCGGCCACGATGCCTGGGTTCGCGGCGAGCCGACGCCCTTCCTGCCCGGCCCGGCCGTGCACACGATCGCATTGCGTCCGTAACGAGGCGCGCACCGACCGGCGGAGGCGAGCCATCCGGCTTCGCACGGACCGTTCATCCCCGGCCGAAGCCGCCTTGCGATTTGTCTGAGCGAGGAACGGGCCCGGTCGTTTGCAGTCCGGCGGTTTCGACGTAACCTCCCCGCGCATGGACATGACCCCGCTCGACGCCCTCGTATCCGGCACTGCGTTCGAGGAAGCCACCACAGCCATCGGAGTCCTGGAGGGGGGCCAGGGAGGACCCGGCCGGATTTCCGCCGAGATGGTGAGCACGCTCGATAACTTCATCCAGGCTCTCCTTTTCAACGAACGCGTCTTCATCTCCTTCGGTCCGTGGGTGGACGGCGGAAAGATCATCTCCGGCGGGGTGCGTTATCGCGGCGGCAAGGCGGGAGAAAAGCTGCTCGGCGACGCGGGCTTTGTGACCGTCCTGCCCGCGAAATTCCCGGACCCCGAGGCGCTGCGCCAAAGGATCGACGAGATCCTGAAGCCGGTGGATTACCGTAAGACAAACTGGTACGTGATCAGTTGCGCCCACCCGAAAGCCATGTCCACAATGAACCAGGAGATGGTGTCCCTGGACGCCTTCTACCTGGAGGACGCCATCGACCAGGGCGGCGTGGAAAAATTCAAGCCCGTTTTCCCGGGCGAAAACCTCTACCTCGGCTTGCGCCAGCGCCGGCTGTCGATGCCCCGCATCACGCAGACGATGTCCGACGTCGTGGGCTTGCGGATCCGCACGGCCATCCGGTCCAAGATGGAGAAGCTGAATGTGTTCGTTTCCCAGGGAGCCCCCCCGGTGCCCGAACTCCCGCCGATCTACGTCTCGCGCATTCTGCGCGATTGCGCCACCGGCTCCGACTTCATCCCCGCCCTCCTTGAAATCCGCAACAGCGCGGCCATGCGCCGGCTCCGGTCCTGGATGAAAGTGTGCTCGGAGCAGTTGCGAAGCCAGGATTTGGAAGTGCGGGCCAAGGCGGCCGCCGCCTGGCAAAAGTTCCTGAATTTTCCGCTGGAGCAGGCGATCGACGCGACGGAGGCCGGAAAGAGCGTCCTGAACGTTGCCATCGACGCCATTCATGGGGACGCCCTGGGAATCCTCGGCGAAATCGCCGGTCCCGTGATCAGCTATTTCCTGAGCGCCCCCTTCCGCGGATTACGGGAGTTCGGAGGCAGCAAGGCGGAGCCCGCCCGGCTGGACGCCTTCCTTTCGGGAACCTTCGGGGACAAGTTCACCCGGAGCGAAATGAACATGATTTCCGATTGGCTCAAACTGCCGGCCAACCTGAAGGATTGGGCCGCGGACGATGCCGGGCTGACCGTGGGCGCGGGGCGGATCTACGTGGATCGCGATCCGCTGGCGCGGTCCTACCTGATATCGACCCGGGATCCCGTCGTGGCGTCCGACATGCTCGACGATTTCAAGGCGATGCAGGCGAAGGCCCGGCCGGTGAATCCTCCGGACGCGCCCGGCCGGTAGCCAAACCGCATCTTCCGCCCGCCTCGGGCGATGGAGCGTGCGGGCGGCTACTTGAGCTGCACGTCCCAGACCTTTGAATGGTGCGCCGATCCGGCGGGGCCCCCGACGGTCAGCACGACGACAAGATTGCCGGGTTTCGCGTATTGGTGAATCGGATTCTGTTCCGCGGATGTCGTGCCGTCTCCGAAATCCCAGCGCCAGGAAGTGATCTGGCCGACCGACAGGTCCTTGAAGGCCACCAGGCGGCGGTCCATGTCGACGACCTTCCAGGACCACTGGGCCCCGATGGCCGGCAGGAGCTGCGGATCCAGCGGCATGAGGCGGAAGGCGCAAAGCTCCGAGGCGTCGCCGTACATCATGTGATGGCGCGAGAGGTTCCAGAAGTGCGTGTGCGCGCCCGGCCGCGATTTGTCGTATTCCATGATCGCCCAGGAAAGCCCGATGATCTTGTTCTCGGAGAGCACCGACTCCACGGCGCGCTGGGGTCCCTCGGGTCCCGCGTAGTCGAACGGGGTGACCCAGAATTCGAGCACCAGTTTCCCGGACTGCCCGTCCTTGAAATCGTACCGGGTGGCGGCGTTGGCGTACGGCAGTTCCTTGATCCACGTCGGAGCGCCCCAGGCCATGCACCAGTCCTTGTCCTTTGCCGGGGTGAATATGTGGTAGTTTTGCGCCTGCACCCCGTGGATGGCCCAGTTGGCCTCGGTGACGCCGATCCGGTCGTCGGGCACGGCGGCGGAAATCCCGACATGCTCCGGCGTCCAGAATTCCTTGTGGCCCTTGTCGATCAGGGGACCGCCCGATGCGTCCCCGTCGACAACGATTTCGAAGGTGTCGTTGCGCAGGCCCGGCGAGGAAAAATCCCACGCGCTCTTGGTCGCCTCGTACAGGAAGTAAAGCCGGTTGAGCCCCTTTACCCAGCCCACCTTCACGCGCACGTCGCACACCTTGGGGTCGGGCGGCACATGGGGATCCTCGTCGTCAATGAGCTGGCTGCCGTCGACAGCGTACGAGTCCGGCACCATCGCCCAGTCGAGCGGATCTCCGTCGATCCGCGGTATCTGGTCGGCCGGGAACTGGAACACCTTGAAGGTGACATCCGGCCGGTCGAGGGCGGATGCGGGGCGCAGGCTGAAAGCGAGGCCGGCGAGTATCGCGAGGCCGATGCGGGGAATGCTCATGGGAAATGGTCGGGCAAAACCTTTGGCCTCCAGTGTTGAAATCCGCTGTTGGATTGGCGGATCTCAAACCTGGAGGACTGAGGTGTTCTCATTGGAGTTGGACGTCCCCAACCTTGGAGCGGCGCGACGTTCCGGCGGGGCCCGCAACGTCGAGGATGACCGCCGGGCCGCTGGCGCGCTTGAACTGGTGGATGGGGTTTTGCTCCGTCGAGGTCGTGCCATCGCCAAAGTCCCATTTCCACGACGTGACCTGGCCGACTGAAAGGTCCTTGAAGGCGACGATGCGGCGGGCCATGTCCACGACTTTCCAGCTCCACTGAGCCTGAATCGGGGGAAGGAGGCGGGGCTCGATGGGCATGAGGCGGAAGGCGCAAAGCAGAGAGGCGTCACCGAACATCGTGTGATGGCGGGAAAGATTCCAGAAATGGTGGCGTCCTCCCGGCGTGTCGCCAAAATCGATGATGGCGAAGGACAGCCCGATGATCTTGTTCTCGGTCAGGACCGACGGAACCGCCCGCTGGGGACCCTCGGCGCCCGCGTAGTCGAACGGTGTGATCCAGAATTCCAGCACCAGCTTTCCCGCTTCCCCCGAATGAAAGCTGTAGCGGGTCGCGGCATTGGCGTACGGCAGCTCCTTGACCCATGTGGGCGCTCCCCAGGACATGCACCAGTCCTTGTCCGCGGCCGGCGTGAAAATGTGGTAGTTCTGCGCCTGGACCCCCGCGATGGCCCAATGCGCCTCATTGGGATCGATCCGGCTGTCCGGGCCGGGACGCGGCGAGCCCGGGTCGGAGCGCGGCGGATAGATCAGGGTGCCGCCGGAAGCGTCGCCGTCCACCACGAGTTCGAAGATGTCGCCGGGGAGAGCCGGGGAGGAGAAGTCCCAGTGTCCCTTTGTCGCCTGATAAAGGAAGAAAAGCTGGTTCAGGCCCTTCACCCAGCCGACCTTGACCTTCAGGTCGAACGTCTTCGGGTCCGGCGACAGATGATCACCCCCGTCGTCGCGGAGCTGGCTCCCGTCGATCGCGTACGAGTCGGGCACGATGTCCCAATCGCCCGGGTCGCCGTCGATCCGGGGAATCCTGTCGGCGGGAAATTGAAACACCTTGAAGGTGACTTCCGGCCGGTCGAGGGCCGTCGCCGGCCGTGCGCCAAACGCAAGCAGGGCCAAGGCCGCCAGACTGATGCGGGAATGGATCATGGGAAGGAAAGGCGGGGCTAATTTTTCACTGGGCGAGCAACCGCACCGGGCCGAGCAAGCCCATCGTTGCCGGCTTGGCCGCGTCCGAACGCAGGGGCGGACCGCCCGGGCCGAAAGCGGCGCGCCGACCGCCGAAGGCATTGGCCTCTCCCTGGCCGCCCAGACCGCCGGGCACGCCGGTCGGGGCGAAGCCCTTTGGAGCCGCCGTGCTCGGCGCCGTTTCGCCGGGGCGCCGGCCCATGCCGAACCCGCCGCGCTGGGAACTGGGCGCCGGGCCTTCCACCTCCACTTCGATCGTGTTGGCCCCTCCCTTTATCGCCGAGGTCACATCCCACAGATAAGGGGGCCATGCGCGCGCCTCGAACTCGGTGCCGTTCAGGCGCACTCGGGCGATCTCGTGCACATCGCCCAGGTCAAGATAGATCCGCTTGCCGGCAGGGAGGGCATCGGGCGCATTGAAATCCTGCTTGTAATGGGCGATGCCGGCGAAGATCCCGCGCTCGGGTGAAACAGCGCCGAGATCCCTCCACGACTTGAGTGCCCCGGTGACCTGCTTGTCTCCCATCGCGATCGACCAATCGCCCTTCAGGCCGGCAATGGACTCGCCCGAGGCAACCGTTGGCGCGGGATCTCCGGCGGAGGCCGGCAGAGGTCCGATCACCACAAAGCGGGCCTCCTGGGGCCCCAGGGTGAGCGGCACGGCGACGCTGCCTTCCGCCCTGGCGACAGCGGCGAGCGGATGGATCGCGCCGCTCGTGGCATCCCAAACCTGGACCTGACCGGTGCCGGCGAGGGTCGCCGTGCGCGTCACGGCCTGGTCGGATTCATTGAAGAAGAAATAGACGTCCCCATCCTTCAGGTTGCGGCGGATGTACTTGAGCGGCGGGCAGGGAGCGTCCAGGGCGACATCCGGGGCGGGCAGCGCCGCGACGACGCGGTCGGTGAGTTCCGGCTTCGGCTCGAGCGTCGCAAAGCCAAGGTCCGGCGCCGCGGCCTCGGCATGCAGGAAGGTGCCGTCGACGACCATCGTCGGCGTGCGGCCCACGAAGACGACCTTGCCGCCGGCGGCGGCAAATGCGCGCAGCCGCTCCAGCATCCGTTTGTCGATAGCCGTGATGCTCGGGACGACCACCGCGCGGTATACCTGGCCGCTGAGGTTTTTCAGGCCCGCCCCGTCCAGCGTGCAGACCGAGACCAGCGCATCCAGGTCGATGTGGTCGAAGTCGATTTGATGCTCCATAAGCTGGGTCACCAGCTTGACCGTGACATCGTCGGCGTCCTTGTCGCCGTACCACATGTTGTCCGTCGGATGATAAAGGGCGACCTGGGCCGCGGGCCGCCCGTTTGCCAGGAGGTAGCTCGCCCGGTTGACGTACCAGGAGATTGCCGCGGCGGGGTTCAGCAGCTTCGGGCCGTCGGCAGCGGGCGGATTGTTCAGGCCCCGGATCTGCAGAAAATTCATGCCGCGGACAAAGTTGTAATCGGCGATGAATTTCCCGGCCTGGTAGGGATTGCCGCCCTCCTCGTTCCAGACCTGAGGCCGGCCAAAAAGGTGGGCACAGGAGGCGGCCAGTTTTGGAAAGTCGGCGACGATGCCCGGCCCGATCTGGTTCAGATTGTCGACGCCGGTGACCTGGACATAGCGGAAGTCCCGGAAGAAGGAACCCTCGTTGCGGACGAGGTCCTCTCCCCGACTCCAGTCGATCATCAGCTCCTCATGGTTCAGGTGGGTCATGTATTCCATGCCATGGGCGGCGCACCAGTCGGCGAGCGGCTTGTAAAAATTGTCCCGAAACATCCCGCTCCAAACATCCCAATAATCCGCCTTCGCCCGCCGGGCATCATCGGTCAGCGTCGGCTCGAAGAACTGGGCTATGTACGGCTGAAGGTCGTACCCCTTCTCCTGCCTGAAGGTTTCCAGCAGCTTCGGGGTCCAGGGCATAAAGCCCGTGAAATCGGTCTCATCGCCGCGAAAACCGAGAATCGTCTTCCCAAACTCGTCGCCCACGATCTTCGCGTACGTGTCGAGAATCACGTGAATGTACGTCTGGGTGGCATTGGGATCCAGGTAGTCGATGAGCGTGTAAAGGCTGTCCTTGTCGCGCGTGCCGTCCTCGCGATTGGTGTAGCGCGTCGGCGAACTGCGATAGACGTGGCGCACGAATACCACCTCCGACATCCCGGGATCCGGGGCCGTCCAGGCGACCCGGCCGTCCGCGGGGATGGGCACCTGCTGGCAAAGCCCGAGACCGCGGCTGTAGGCCAGGATTCCCAGCGTATCGGACGGGACCGTGACGCTGAGCGTCTGGCCGGCAACGACCGAATAGTGCGCGTCGGCGACAATCGCCTGCATTCCGAGCTGCGGATAGTCCCGGCGGATCATCCCGCCGGCCATGCCATCGGGGTAGCCCGCGTCGCCCTCGATCCACACCTTCATTCCGCGTTTCTTGCACTCCGCGACCGTGAACTTGACCAGATCAAGATACTCGGGGGTAAAATATTTCGGCTGCATGCCGCCCGAATTGTCGATCATGACGACATAGGTGCCGTTGGCGTACAGCCGCTCGATGTCCGCCAGGACCTTCTCCTTCGACTGGGGGCCGCCCCAGATCGCCCAGTGGATCGTGCCGTACTCGCGCGGCGGTGTAGGAAAGGCGGCGGCGGCTTCCGCAACGGTCGGCAGCGTGATTGTCTGCCAGGCCGGGGAGGCCCCGGAAACCGGGCCGTCGGCCGCATGCGCCGAGACGACCGATGCCGCAACAAGGAGGGGAACGAGCGGGGTAAGCTTCATTGGTTAAGCCTGTCGTTTGGGAGGGCGAAAGGTTCTGGGGTGGAAAGGTTCTTACAGTTGCATCGCGAGCCTGCAAGCCGCCTCGGCATCGCCTGCCCAACAGTGGACAGCTCCCGCCGCACCGGACCCCGGATTATTCAGGCGCGCCATACTGCGGTGATCAGTCCGCCAATCTCGACTTGGTCCATGTGGCGACAAGCAGCGCGCAGCCGACCGCAGCGGAAGCCGCGTACAGCCAAAGCGCCCCATTCCAGCCGAATCGATCGACCAGCATGCCCGTGCCCAAGCCGCAGGCTGACGCCCCGAAATAACCGAACAGGCCCGTGAGGCCGACGGCGCTGGACGAGGCCGCCTTGGTGGCGAAGTCGGCCGCCGCGACGGCGACGAGCAGCTGCGGTCCGTACACGAGAAAACCCAGGATTCCAAAAAGGAGCGTCATCACGGCAACCTGGCCTTTGGGAACGAGGAAGAGGGCGAACAGTCCGGCCATGAGAAGAGCCATGAATGACACCGACACCGGGCCGCGCCTTCCCTTGAACACGGTGTCGGAAAGCCAGCCGGCTGCGTAGGCGCCAAAGACTCCGGCAATTTCGAAGGCGGCAAGCGAGGTTCCCGAGGCGGCGAGCGTGAATCCCTTTTCCTCAATCAGAAACTTGGGCGCCCAGCTGAGGATTCCGATCCGGACGACATAAACAAAGAAATTGGCCAGGCTCACGATCCACACCCACTTGTTCCAGAGGATATGCTTCCGAAAAACGCCCCAGAATGGGGCGTCGGGATCGGCGACGCTTCCGGGTCCGCTCTTGTCCTTGTAGACCTCCACCGGGGGCAGTCCCATGGCCTCCGGCGAGGAGGTCAGGCGGTTCAGCAGCCAGAATGACGCCAGCAGGCACAGGCCGGCCGGGGCCCAGAACGCCGCCCTCCAGCCAAAATGGCCGACGAGCCATGCGGCCCAGATTGCAATCACGGCTCCCCCGATCTGGTGCGATGCATTCCATATCCCCCAGGCGCGGCCGATCTCCCTCGGACTGAACCAGCTCGTCAGCAGGCGCACGCAGGGGGGCACGCCCGTCCCCTGGAAGGCGTTGTTCAGCGCCCAGAGCACGGCGAATGACGTCAAGCCTGCGGCAAAGCCAAACGCGATATTGACGATCGCGGAAAGAAGGAGCCCGAGGCTCAGCAGAAGCCGCGGATTGGCGCGATCGCCGATGATGCCGCTGAAGAACTTCGAGAATGCGTAGACGATCGTGGCGATGCTAAGCATCATGCCCCACTGCGTGTTTGAGAAGTGGTGCTCGTCGATGATGGCTTTTGCCGCCATCGGCAGGTTGTCGCGGAGAAAATAAAAGAGGGCGTAGCCCGTCACCATCGAATACATCACCCGCACGCGCCAATACCGGTACAACCGGTCGACCTTTTCCGCGTCCGCCGGCGGTTCGGGTCCGGGGCCGGAAACCGGCGGAATCGTTGTTGCGTCGCCGGCCATCAGGTTGGAGCAGCCCTTGCGCCTCGGATCACAGCCCGGCGTTCGAGACAAGATAGACGGCGAACGTGGCCAGCCAATGTTCGCCCCCGTACTGGCCGCTGAAAACATACTTCAACCCGGCCGCCTCGTGAAGCTTCACCGCCGCCTCCAGGCCCGGCCGCCGCGGGTCGTCCGGCGCGAGCGCAGACAGGACGCCCTTCATGGTCCAGGCGCGGCTGAGATTGAGGCCGACCAAGTGGACGATGCGGTCGTCGCCCAGGTCGCTCACCTCCGCCGCCTTCGCCCAGTTGCCCATCTTTCCGGCGCGGAGCCCGGGCGCGAACCCGTCCAGCCAGCGCGAAAATTCCTCCTTCGTCAGGACGCGCCGGAGCAGGTCCGCCTCGTTCAGGCCCGATGAGAAGAAGTCCTCGCCTGATGGTTCATAGGTGATCGGATAGTCCCGGTCCGCCCCGAAGTACTGCCTCGCCCGCGCGGTGACCGCCTTTTCCAGCGCCGCATCGCCCGCGCCGCGCGCATAGTCCAGAATCTGGGAGAGCGCGAAGGCCGTGTCCGGATGGACTCCCGTCCGCACCGGATACGTGAGCCGCGGCAGGTAGTCCTTCGTCAGGACGACGAGCCGTTTTTCCAGCGGCTCCAGATTTTTCGCCCACTGCCGCCCGTCCGGATCGTCCCAGGTCCTTAGCTCAAGGGCGAGCCGCAGCGTCCACGCCCAGCCGTACATCCGCTCGAAACTCCGATTCTCCTTCGGCTCGTAGTACGCCGCCTCCGCCGCGAGGTTAGCCGCTGTCAAATGGGCTCCGAGCCGCGCGCGCACCTCCGCCGCACCCGGCATGTCCGGAAACAGCTTCAGCAGCCTTACCAGAAGCCAGTGCCCGTGAACCGAGGAATGCCAGTCGAAGCACCCAAAGAACGCGGGGTGCATCGCCTTCGGGCCCATGATGTCCTCCTGCCCCCGCAGCACTTCGCCCGGCTTGTTGGGATACTCCCGGTCGATCCCATTCAGTGCGAGCTGCGCAAATGCCGCCGCCCGCGCCTTGTCCAGGCCCCCTTCTTCAGTCGCGTTCAGGGCCGTCAAAACGCCGAAACCGAGCACAAGTGCGAGCCAGGAATGCATGCCCTTCACCAAGATGGGAAACACCGACTTCGGCAAGCCGGATGCTGGCTTGGGTGATGGGCCGGTTGCGTCAGTCCTTTCGCTTCCAGACCAAAAAGCCCTGGTCAAACTTCAGGTAAGGCCTCCCCGGAAGAAACGGAATTGCCGCGATCTGGTCGCCAACGTTGAAAATCTTGGCAGGCTCGTAATGGCCGACAAACCAGGCATTGAGCTCCGAATCGGAACTGTACAATTCGCCCGGCCGCTGCACCACCCAGCGCGGTTTCAGCGCGGCGACGAGCAGAAGCTTATTTTCTCCAAATTCGCGGCGGGCGGCCACCATTTCCGGAGAAGAAAGCCCGGGGTAATCGAACATCTTGAGCTGGGAGTAGTAGCCAATGTAGCCCAGCGGTTCCAGGAACACGGTGTCGGCGGGCGACGAGCTCTTGGCCTTGAGCCATGTCCCTATCTCCCTTCGTTGCGTCTCAATGATCCGCTGCTGCTGGCGCAGCTGCCATGCAGACGCCAGAAGCAGCGATCCGGTGAACAGCAGGACAGCCGCTGCCGCGCCGAGGGGGATCAACCTTCGGCGAACGGACCCAAGTCCCGCCTCCAGGACACCCGCCAGGACCAGGAACGCCAGCATCGCAGCCGGGGGCATGTACCACGGGAACAGTTGAACGCAGAGCAGGTAAAAGGCCGAGATCGCGAAGGCTACGGACAGGGCCCGGGTCGAACGGCCTATTCTCGGGAGTGCGAACGCCAACGGCACGACGGCGACCAGCACGCGGCCGATGTAAACAATGAAGCGCGGCCAGCCCCCGAATTCCACGGCATAGGTGGGCAATAGAAAGAAATCCCATTTGCCCGTCCCCCAGACCCGGATCGGCAGCGTGAAGAAATAGAAAAGCAGCGTCGGCCAGCCGGGAATATTATTGCCGATCGCCTTGGCCACGACCGTGTGCGGCACGGGCGACCCGAAGTAGACCCAGGCCCAGACGAACCACGGCAGATAGAGGGCGGCGCAGACGGCACCCGCCCTGACATAAAGCCCGGCAATGGCCTTGCGGCTGCCGGAGGCACGCGACCCCGGGGAAAACAGCCACCAGCCCAATGCTATGCTGCCGAAAAACACAAAACTGTCCGGCCGCGTCCACATAAGGCCCGCCCAGCAGCACCCCAGTCGCCAGCCGCTGTCGCCCGGACCGGCGACCAACCGGCGAATCGCAAGCGCCAGAAACAGGAGCATGAAGGCCGTTTCCATCCCGTTGACGGAAAAACTCACGGATTTTGCGTCCGTCATGAGCAAACCGGCCGCGAACGCGCAGGACCACCGGCTCCATCCGAGAGCCCGGCCAATCGACCAAACCGTGGCGACCGCGCCACTGAAAGCGCCGATCGTGAAGAGCCGGAAGATCCACAGGGTCAGCTCGTCGGATCGGGTTCCCGTCAACCAGCTGATCAATGCCGGCAGAAGGACCCCCAACGGCGACGTGAATGCGTGGATTCTTTCGCCGGGTTGAAACACCAGGCCAACTCCCCTGGCCAGGTTCTGGCTGACCCGGAAGGTGATGTAGTAGTCTTCCCACCGCTGGTCGGTGAAGATCGCAAAAGCCAGCGCGATGACGGCAGCAACGGCGAACACCGCGCCCGGCCCGAAACGGCCTGAATTTTGCGGCGGAACGCGCGGATTCGTCTGGGTCATCCCCGCCGATCTTGCACGTCCCGCGACGCCGGTTCCACGTCAAAAAACCGGCGGGATTTCGGGCCGCCACGCCTTCCAAATCGGCCGGCGGCTCACCGCCGACCGATCAGACCTGTTTGTGGCTGCCGTCGCAAAATGCGCCGTTCTTCGTGTGCTTGCAGCCGCACCAGGCGATTTTCCCCTCCTTGGCAATATCGACCTTCAAGGGAGAAAATGCCGTTCCCTTGTGCGATCCGTCGCAAAAGGGCTGGTTCTTCGACTGGCCGCATGTGCACCACGAGTAGGCGCCGGGTTTGGCCGGAAGGACATAGGGAAATTTCTGTGCGACGGTGGGATCGGGCATGATGATTGTGTTTGATGGGACAACGAACGGGCGAGGGCCCGCCTGCATTCCCAATCTATCCGAGCCCGCCCGAATATCAAATTATGCGGCCCCCGCGAAGACGAGCGCCATCCGCGCCGGGCCGGGCGCGTTATTCCCAGGTGGGTGCGATGCGGATTCCCTCCGACTCCAACGCCGCCTTTTCTTTCCGCCACCGCTTTTCGCTGTTTGTCGCGACGCCTGAATCAAGAACCGTGATGTCGTATCCCAGTCTCTTTCCGCCGCGCGCCGATTCCTGGATGCAATAGTTTCCATCCTGCCCGGCCAGGAGGATATTGCTGACGCCGTCCTTATTCAGTTTCCCGACCAACGAATCGACGGAGAAAAGGTCCCCCCTGAATTTCAAATAAAGCGGGTCGGTTGCCGACTTGTCGATGCGCGGATCGGTGGGAAACCCGTCGCATCCCCGGATTCCGGCGCCCTTCATAAGGAGCTTGATGGCCATGCGCGTCAGAAACCCGGCAAACTCATGCTCCACGAATATCACGGTCATTCCCCTGCCCCGGGCCTCCGAGATCGCGCGGTTGACGCACTCGATCTTCCGCCGGGCGTATTCCTGATCCTTGTACAAGTTGAGGTAGCACGCCTGCATATCCACCACGATCAGGACGCTGCCTGTCGGGGGGGATGATTGCGCGTCCATGGGCTGCGCCATCTTAGTAGCATACTGATGCGCGACGTCAACGGCCGCGCGGAATCATCGCCGCGCTTGCGCCCAGAGCGAAGCCGCGCGACCGTCGGTCCTTCCCTTGCATCCCAATCCGACCACATCCCCGCCGCACGATCCAACCTGGGATCCCGCGCGCTGGCTGCCCACGACGCGCGACGAGCTTGACGCGCGCGGGTGGGACTGCGTCGACGTCATCATCGTCTCCGGCGACGCCTACGTCGACCATCCCGCGTTCGGCACCGCAGTCATCGGACGCCTGATCGAGCGCGAGGGCCTGCGCGTCGCCATCGTCCCGCAGCCGAATTGGCAGGACGACCTCCGCGACTTCAGGAAGCTCGGCGAGCCCCGGCTCTTCTTCGGCGTGACGTCCGGCTGCATGGACTCGATGGTCAACCGGTACACCGCGGCGAAAAGGCTGCGCAGCGAGGATGCCTACACGCCGGGCGGCGAGCATGGATTCCGGCCGGATTACGCGACGACCGTCTACTCCCGCATCCTCAAGGAGCTCTTCCCCTCAACGCCCGTGCTGATCGGCGGCATCGAGGCGAGCCTGCGTCGTGTGACGCACTACGACTACTGGTCGGACACGATCAAGCCGGGCATCCTCGCAGAGAGCGGCGCGGACCTGCTCGTCTACGGAATGGGCGAGCTGCCCCTGCTGGAAATCCTCCGCCTGCTGAAGCAGGGCGTGCCGTTCGAGTCGCTGCGGACGATCCCGCAGACGGCGCTGTTGCTCCCGCCGGACGCGCCGGCGCCCAGGAACCAGAACTGGGAGGACCTCGCGCTCGCCTCGCACGAGGAGTGCCTCGCCGACCGCGCGCTCTACTCCGGAAACTTCAAGGACATCGAGACCGAGTCGAACCGCGTGAAGGCGCGGCGGCTGCTCCAGCGGACGGGCGACCGGATGATGGTCGTGAATCCGCCGTTTCCGACCATGACCGAGCAGCAGATCGATTCGAGCTGGGACCTGCCCTACACGCGGCTGCCGCATCCGCGCTATCGCAGGCGCGGGCCCATCCCCGCCTACGAGATGATCAAGCACTCGATCAACATGCACCGCGGCTGTTTCGGCGGGTGCAGTTTCTGCACCATTTCCGCGCACCAGGGGAAGTTTGTCGCCAGCCGCAGCAAGGAGAGCATCCTGCGGGAGGTGGAATCGATCAAGCGGATGCCCGATTTCCACGGCACGATCTCGGACATCGGCGGCCCGTCGGCGAACATGTACAAGATGAAGGGCAAGGAGCAGTGGATCTGCGACGCGTGCACGCGCCCGAGCTGCATCTGGCCCGACGTGTGCCGGAACCTCGACACCGACCACGCCCCGCTCCTCGAGATCTACAAGGCCGTGAGGGAGACCGAAGGAGTGAAGCACGCCTTTGTCACGAGCGGGCTGCGGCCCGACCTGTTCCTCCACAAGCATGCGTCGCCCGAGGCGCAAAGGAGCCATGAGCGCTATGTCGACGAGCTTGTCGAGCACCATGTGTCGGGCCGGCTCAAGGTCGCGCCGGAGCACACGTCGGACGGAGTGCTGCGCGTCATGCGCAAGCCGACGTTCAACTATTTCCTCCGCTTCAAGGAGAAGTTCGACGCCGCAAAGGCGAAGTACGGGAAGATGCAGCTGCAGATCATCCCCTATTTCATCAGCTCGCATCCGGGCTCGAAGCCCGAGGACATGCTGGATCTCGCCCTGAAAACCAGGGACCTCGGATTTAAGCTCGAGCAGGTGCAGGATTTCACGCCGACGCCGATGACCGTCGCCACCGAGATCTACGCTACGGGCCTGCACCCCTACGACCGGAAGCCGGTCCCGGTCGCGAGAACTCCCGGCGAGAAACTGGAGCAGCGCAGCTTCTTCTTCTGGTACAAGCCGGAGATGCGCGCGGCCCTGCGCGCGACCTTGAGGAGGCTCGGGCTTTCGGGTGCGGCAACGAAACTGCTCGGCGACAGGGTTGCCCGGCAGCCGTCGCGAAGCGGCGGCCGCCGGCCTTAGACTGTCAGCCGCCGGGCACGCCGTCCGCGCGGTCTTTCGGCGGAAGACGCCCGTCCAGCCGGCGGGCCAGGAAGAAACACGCCATGGAGCTTCCCACGGAGATGAAACCCAGCGTGCAGGCAAGCCTCCTCCCATGCCAAAGACTGCCGAACCCTTCGTCGAGATCGACGGCGAACACGACCGATTTGCCTCCGATATTTTCCATGTCAGCCAGATCGCGTTTGGAATAGCCCGACGCCAGCGGGTCCGGGGTTCCGCCGCCGGGCGGCGCCGCCCGGTAAACCATGGCCGCGGAGAAAAGGCCCGCAATCAGGATGCCGGCCCCAACCCGGCGCAAGCGCCTCCGAAGGATCGCGTCCTTTTCGGACATACCCAGTTCCTTCTCGTCGCTCATCGCATTGTCTGTCACCCGGCCAGAACCGCGAGTCAAGGCCGGGCGCCGGCCCGCGGACGCGCCAGGCGCACACCACCCGCAGGCCGCCCGCGGGGACCCTCAGTTGTAGCGGTAGAGCCTGACGTGCTGGATCGTGGGGCCATCTGGGCCAAAAATCAGGCCGCTGCCCGACTGGTTCTTCGCGGCCGCGGCAGCCTGATCGTAATCCAGCACGACGTCATCTCCGTTCACCCGGCGCTTCGCGATCCATTGGCCGTTTGAAAAGCCGCCTGTCTCGACACGGGCCAGGCCCGCAATCTCCGGCCCCGGCGTGTTCGGAGTGAAGGTGACCTGGACGTCGCGGCCGGTGACGAAGTACTCGTCGGGCCCAACGGATACGACAAGGGCATAACCCAGCGTCGGCACCGGATTGCGCCTGTTGCGCTGCAGATCGACCTTCACGATGTAATTGCCGAGCGCGATGTCCCGCCTCGGCACCTGCGTGTTGAGCCACGCGGCGGCGATCGTCCCTTTTGCCTGGGCCTCCGTGATCAGGGGCGTCATCTGGGCGAGCACCCCGTACGCCCTGGCGAGCGGCAGGTTCTCGAGCGCCGTCGGCGCCGGCGCCTCGCCGCCGGGCCGGATCTCGCCCCATTTTTCCGGGTTGTTCACTCCAAACGGCGAGTAACCGATCGCCGCATGCTCTCCGATTCCGAAAACGGCGTTGGCGGCGCCGCCCAGGTCGCCGTACGACTCCGGCACAAAAAGCGGATTATTGGCCCGGTGAAACCGTTCGGCCCAATCCTTGAAGTTCCGCAGGTGGACATCCGGCGCGTTGATGTCGATCGAGGGAGCGCCGGCCTTCCAAACATCGATCACGAGCGGCTCGGGGCAGCCCGACGGATAATCGCCCGGCTTCTGATCCTCGGGCTGGACAAGCCATGTGTTCGAGAACACAGGCAGCGGGAGCTCTGCTTTGCCGGCCCGCGCAAGGTGGTCCATGTAGCGCGCGTAGTTCCAGGCCATGAAAATCTCGTCGGTCGCGGTGGAGGCGCCGAAGACCTCCTGCCAGGTGCCGGCGGTCTTCGCGCCAGCCGCTTCCCACAGGCTGCGCAAATCCGGCCAAAGGCTCGTATGGTTCTCCTGCAGGTAACCCACCAGCTCCGCCGGCACGGGGCCGGCGAAGGCCGTTTCGGCCGCGGCGGACCGGTCGCGCGAGTCGCCGATCAGCCCCACCTCATTTTCGAGCTGAATCATGATCACGGTGTGCTGCGCGGCATCCACCTGCCGGAGATGAGCCATGAACGCCGTGTAGGCTCGGCTGTCGGCCTGCAGGTTCGCCTCGCTCAGCGTCGTCAGCACCTCGACCGACCTGCCGTTCTTGATCCGGACCCGGGGAAAACGCTGCTGGTCGGCCTTCACCCACTCGGGCACGAAGCTGGACAGGCCGTTCTTCCAACTGCCAAACCACAGCAGGATCAGGCGAAGGTTGCTCTTCCGCGCGCCCGCCAGCAGCCCGTCCACGAGGGTGAAGTCGTACTTGCCTTCCACCGGTTCCACCCAATCCCACGCAACCCCCACGAGGACCGTGTTGAGGTTCACCTTGACGACCTTGGGCCAGACCGTGTCCATGTACTCGATGTCGGAGGAGGCGGTGTTGTCCGTTTCGCCGGCCAGCACCAGGTAAGGCTTCCCGTCGACGATCAGCTGGGTGGCGGCCCCCTTTTTCTCGAGTCTGGGCGCGGGCAGCGCGGATTGGGCCTGGGCAATGGCGGCCATGAGCGCGAACGCACAGGGCGCGGCGCGAAATAACAACGAGTGGAGTTTCATGTTGGACGATCTTGGGGATGAATGGCGCCCGGGGACCCCGCATTCGGGACCCCGGGGATTGCGGCAATGGGTTTCCGGCCCGGCCTCAGGGATTGGGGGAGGCCGGTGAAGGCTCGTCCTTGGGCAGATACCCGCCGACCCAATCCAAAGATTCGATCATCGTGCCGAACCTGCGGCCATCGGGTCCGCCCTCGGGCCGGCCGGGAAGCTCCCAGACCGGGCTGGGCACATCCGGAGTGGAATTGAGGTGCGGCTTGACGTCGAAGCTGGCCCCGAACTCGCCCGGGCGGATCACCCGGTGTTTCGAGGCGGCGACCAGGGTTTGCGCAGCCTGCCGGGCGAGGTTGTCGTCCTTCATCACATAGGCCGCGTAGGCCATGGGATTGCCGGGCGTGTGGGCGCCGTAATTGTGCCAGGCCGCCCAATACGCGGGGTGGTCGACGATCAGCTCCATCTCCGCCATGATTTCGGTGGTTCCAAACAGAAGGTCGAATCCGGAGGCCCCGCCGACATCCTCTCCGGGCTCGCCGCCGCGCCCGCCCTTCCTGCCCGGGCCCTTCGGCGAGCCCTTGGGCGCGCCCGGCGCCGCCTCGGGCTCGAAGAATCTCGGAGACCGCCCCATGAACCTGCCGGTGTCCGGATCGTACTGGCCCGCGCCCAGCAGCTGGCCGGGCTTGGGGCCCATGGCGAGCTGGGTATCCATGCCCGCCTTGATCTTGTCCAGCCACTGCGGATCGAGGGTTCTCTCGTACTCGGTCAGCCAGTTGGCGCAATAGCCCGCCCAATCCGTGCCGAAGCTGGCGGTCGTGTACTTGCCCCGGTTGTCGGGCATCCGCGGATCGGTGCGTTTCACCTCGGCATAGGTCCTGTCCGCGGTGAGCTGCTCGCGCATGAGGTCTCCGGTGCGATCGTCGGTGCTCAGGAAATAATAGAACCGCTTGAGGCCGGATTGGCTGACCCGCGGCTGCTTGGCGCCGTCGCCCCAGTGGGTGACGCTGTGGCGCGAGCCCAGCGGCGCAAATCGCCCGAGGTGATGCACGTCCACTTCGCTCGTGTTGCGGGTCATCGCCTCGGCCATCCGGTAGAGGTCGGCGCGGCCGGTGCGAAGGAAGCTGTACCACAGCCAGTAGTCCGGAAGCAGCTCGGTGTTGTTCCAAGCCTGGCCGCCGATGTCGTAGCGCCATTCATGGCGGACCTCGTCGTACATCCGTCCGACGTCGCCGTAGTCCCAGAGGCCGTACCACGAACGCTGCTCGCCCTCGTCGCGATAGTAGTCGATGGCGATTTCAAGCTGGTCCTCGAGCGCCCGGCGGACGGCGCCGGACCGGTCCGGCAGGCTCCAGAAGCCGAATGCGCGCTGGTCGTGATAATACTGCGGCGCGCAGACGAGCATCGCCGGCGATGCGCCGGCTTTTGCCATCTTCACAAGCTCCGCATTGGCCGGGACGCTGGAACAGGCCCAGAGCGTCAGCTCGTTCGTGTTGGCCACTCCCAGCGGCGAATCCCAGCCCTGCTTCCAGTCCTCGTAGGACATGTCCAGGCTGTGGCCGACGATGTCATAGGAGCGCATGTCCATCGCAGGGGCATCCGGCGACCAGAGCCAGACCCGCAGTTCGCCCAGGGCCGAGGTCGCGCCGTGGATCTCCAGGCCCGCCGGGTCCTTCTGCCAGAATTTTTTCACATCGACGGCGATGCCCCCGCTGACGTCGCCGAGATAGGCGATCCCAAGGGCCCGCTTGCCCTCGGTGACGCGCACCCAGGCGCTCTTCGCCTGCGTGCGCTTGGAGATCAGGAAGCCGTTGGCGTTGCCCTGCGTGAGCTTGTAATCGTCCCATTGGGCGCTGTCGGTGATGTACTGCTGCTCGCGCGGGGTGTACTGCTCCTTGTTGGGAATCCGCTTTCCGGCCACCTGGTCGGGATAGATCGTGCGCTGCCCGCCGTAGCCCACGTCGCGGCGGCCGACAATCGGCAGGACCGGCTCGGCCCACATTCCCGCGTCTCCGCCGAAACGCACGTGGCGGTTGATGATCTCTTCGCGCAGCGGAACGGAGAACGAGATCGCCAGGCCCCTGATGAAGTCCTTCTGGCCATCGCTGTCGAAGACGAAGGAATGGACGATCCTGATCGAGTCGAGGCCCGCATTGAAGTAGAGCCGCACGACGAAGGGCAGCCACGCGCGATCGGATGAGGCCGACTTGTGGTCGCCCTCGACCTTTATGACGGCCCGCACCGGACCCGATTGCTCGAGGGTCACGGTCTTGATCCGGCTGACGAACTCCTCCTGGCGGACCGGCCCGGAGCCATCGGCGGCAGAGCGGTCCTCCAAAAGGCAGATGAGTTTCCCGTCCTGGGCGACCTTGCGGTCGCCGACCGAGATCGACTCGACGAGGCTGGAGCCCTGCTTCGGCACGCGAACGCGGATCGCTCCGGTGTCGATCGTGATCGCCTGGTCGTCCTGGGTGGAGGTGATCTTGACCGCGCCATCGCCCGCCGCGCCAACGGAAAGCTGCAGAGGGCCGGCCATGGCCGGCGTCGCGACGATCGACTGCCCGCTCCACATGACCGACCCGTCCGGCCAATACGCCATCGGCCAGACCTGCGCGGGGATGACCGTGCCGTCGGCGGCCTTGAGAACGAGCGCGTCGCTCTTCCGCACGGCGCCCTTCGGCCACGGCACGCCCCAGCTCACGCTCTGCGCGACCGCAGGCGGCCCGCCGTCGAGCCAGTTGAGCGAAACAGGTTCGACCGCCTGGGCGATCGCCGCGCCGGCCAAAACGGCCAGCGCCGCCATGGCGCCCCCAATCGCGGTTCGGGAGGTCCGGTGGATTGCGATGCTTGTGGTGAAATCACTCTTCAGGTTGTGGAGAATCATGGTCTTTTTGGGGTGTCGGGATGGAGCAAGGATCAAGCGCTTCTGTCCCATTTGCATGACGCAGGCGCGGAAGTTTCGAATCAAGAAAAGACTGCTCATATTTTGACTCCCGGCCGGCGCTCGGGCCGGCGGCAGCGCGGGATCCGGAACCGGCGTTCCTTGCCACATCATGCCAAATGCGGTCAGCCTCCGCCGAAAAGCTGGTGCCAGACGACCGGCCCGTTCTCCCAGAAGATCAAAGCCACGCCCATGAGCGAACCGCCGGCGATGATGCCGGCCGCCACGGGGAGATTGTACTGTTCAGCCTTCTCCGGCTGCTTCTTTTCCATCAGCCATCCGCCGAACGCGCCGATGAAGAAAAGCAAGCCGTAGTACCAGTGGAACGTCCACGACAGGCCGATCCCGGACGCGGAGGGCATCCATTTGGCATGGCGCGGAAGCCATTTGGGCAGCAGGGTCAGCAGGGCGCCCGTGAGGGCGCCGAACCCGATCGACCAAAGCTTGACCGGCTCGAGCGAATCGAAGCCCTTGCTGAGGGCGATCGCCACGACGCGCCAGGCCTGCGCCGCCGGCGCCGGAAACTGGTCCGAGCCGAGGACGCTCGCCGTCGGCACCATGACGCGAAAGGCGAGCACCGTGGCCACGGTCCCGACGAATATCCCGCAGAACTGGGCGAGGAACTGCTTGCGCGGATTCGCTCCGAGCAGATGGCCGCACTTGAGGCCGGTGAGCAGGTCCGCAGAGGAGATCGCGGCGCTCGAGGTGATGTTCGCGCTCATGAGGTTGATGTTCATGTTGCCCGGATTGAGGGCGCCGTAGATCAACTGCGTCACCTTGCCCATCGCCCCCGTCGGGGTCGTGTCCGTCTCGCCGGTCACGCGGCACGCGACGAGCGCGAGGAAGAACGACATCGCGACGGCGAGCACGCTCTCCCAGATCGGCATCGCGAAGCTCACCTTCGCCAGCCAGCAGAGCGCGATGAGGGCAACGACCTGGCCGTAGACAAACCACGACATGGGCGTTTCGAGCAGGTCGAGCTCGCTGGCCTGGCTCGGCTTGCCGGCGAAAAGGCTGCGCAGGCCCCGGAACGCCTTGGCGATCGCGCGCCACTGCATGAAAAAGGCCAGAAGACCGGACACAACCATGCATGACACCCCGCCCCAAAGCGTCCACTGGACCACAGCGCGGTAACCGGTTCCGGTGATGACGCCGTGCGCCTGCATGATCGGAACGAACACCGCCCAGCAGAGCGTGCCGCCGAAGAAAATGCTGGCGGCGGCCCGGATCCCCATGAGGGTCCCGGCCGCGATGAAGATGGGATCCCAGACGAACGTGACGGTGCGTCCGACCCATGCGGGTCCGAAGACGACATTGTCGACGCGCTCCACGATCGAACTGAGCCCGAAGGGCTCGAGTTTCTGGCTGACCAGCCGGAGCCCGTCCGACCAGAACTGGCAGACTGCCGCGCCGACTCCGGCATAGGTTAGCGCCCGGGCGGACTGCACGGCGCGCCTGCCCTCGGAATACAGGGCCTTCAGCACAACGGCCGTCGCTATCCCCGTCGGGAACCGCAGCTGCTCGACGTTGATCATCTGGCGCTTCATTGGGATCGCCATCGTCACCCCGAGGATCGCAAGGAAGAACACCCACGCGAACGTCAGGCCGAGCGGCAGCGCAACGTTGTTGATCATGAAGTATGCGGCGAAGGCCGACACGAGAGTCGTGCCCGTGGAATAGCCGGCGGCGCTCGAGGTCAGCGCCATGCAGTTGTTCTCGAGGATCGTCATCGGCGTCCGCGCAAAGCCCATGCGGAGGAAGGCCGACCAGGCCGCATAGGAGACGATGCAGGCGGTGATCGTGACGCCGAAGCCCCAGCCGGCCTTGAGCCCTATGTACAGGTTCGTGAGCGAGAGGACCCCGCCGAGCACGGTTCCCATCAGCACGGCCCGCAGGGTGAGCTGCGGCATGCTGTCTCCCCTGCCCCGATAGACCTCCTCGAGCCACTGCCGCTCGATCTCCTCGGCCGTTCCTTTGAAGCCTTCCACGCGGAGCGGCCGGTCGTTGTTCGGATCGCCGGCTCGGATTCCGGCCGCGGGTACGTCGGGGTTGGGCATGGGCGGGGCGCTGAAATCAATCGCGGAAGCCTGTCATGTATCTATTCCAGATATACGGAGACGCTGGAATTGCCGGGATTCTGCCGTCATTTGCGCCTTTGGCTAGCGCAATCCGCCCGCCAGGGGCCCGGGACCCGCCGCGGGCCGTCCGGCGGCCTTTTCGTCGAGGCGGCCGAGAAGCCGCAGAAGGCCGTCGAGAATCGTGATCGGATGCGGCGGGCAGCCGGGTATGAACAGATCCACGGGCACGACCGAGGCGGCGCCGTTCCTGACCTCCGGGCTGTCCACGAACGGGCCTCCCGCAATCGCGCATGCGCCGACAGCTATGACAATCTTCGGCTCCGGCATGGCGTCGTAGGTTTTCCGGAGGGCGGCCTCCATGTTCCGCGACACGGGCCCGGTCACGACGAGCCCGTCTGCGTGGCGCGGAGAGGCGACAAATTGGATGCCGAAGCGGCCCAGGTCCCAGCCGATCGTGCCAAGCACGTTGATATCCGCCTCGCAGGCACTGCACCCGCCCGCGCTGACCTGCCGCAGGCGCAGCGAACGGCCGAACAGCCGGCGCAGCTTTTCGTCGAGCGCCCGGGCCAGCCTCACCTCCTCGCTTCCCTTGGCTCCGAGGACGAGGTCCTCCCGGCTTCGCGCGGCGAGCCGATGGTCGCCCGTCTGCACGATGGCATCGTGCGGGCACGCCTCGACGCAGGCGGCGCAGAAGATGCAGCGCCCGAGGTCGAGGAACGCGGTCTTTCCCGGCGGACGGACGATCGCCTGGGTCGGGCAGACCGGAATGCACTCGGCGCACCCTTCCGCGCATTTTCCCGGCTCGACCCGCAGGGCTCCGCCGTGCCTGTCCGGCAGCGCCGGCGCGGGGCCGCCGGGATAGGCCGTCGTCTGGCAGCCCCGTTTCAGGCGGTGGGTGATCGAATCGAGAACGAACATGGCGGTCAGCGCGGCTTGAACGCCGCCAAAGGGCGGCGTCCTAACGGCCCACGACGTAACCTCGCAGCAAGCTGCGAGGGATGTAGGTTTGTGTTCACAGGTCGAAGCCGCAGTACGAAAGGTTGAAGCTCTTGTTGCAGATTGGGAAGTCGGATACGGCCTGCCCGCGAAGCGCGAGGGCAAGCCCCGTCCAGTTGTGAAACGACGGATCGACGATCTTGTAGCGGCGGAATCGGCGGTCCGCGCCGGTCAGGGCGGCGTGGCACACTTCGCCCCTCCATCCCTCGACCAGGGCGACCGCCAGGGCTTCGGGGGCGGCCGGGGCGATTTCCGCCCGGATCCCGCCCTCGGGGCCGTTTGCAAGCTCATCGGTCAGGAAACGGCCGGAGCGCTGCAGCTCGAGCGAGCGGACCCGCGCACGGGCAAAGACATCGCCGCCGGGCCAGACCGCCACCGGCGGCTGGGCGAAGCGATACCAGCCCGCCGGGTGGTCGAAACGAACGTCGCGCACGAGCCCGCACGCGCGCGCCGCCGGACCGACGAGGCCCAATTCCGACGCCTGGCGGGAGGTGACGACGCCGGTGAACTCAAAGCGCGAACGCACCGAGGCCGCATCCCAAAGCCATTGCAACGCCTCCTCGACATCGGCGATGGCCGGCGCCAGGCGCTGGGCGAGCCCGCGGAGGCGGTCCGGCTCCAGGTCATGCCGGCATCCCCCCGGACGCACGAGGCCCCGTCCAAAGCGATTGCCGCAGAGAACCGCCGTCAGGTTCAGGAAATCGCCGCGGATCCTGCCGCATGCCGAGGCCGTGGGGAGAAATGCCACGTCGCCCGCGAGCGCGCCGAGATCCCCCGTGTGATTGGCCATCCGCTCCAACTCGAGGGCCAGGGTCCGGATCCATTGGGCGCGAAGCGGAGCCTCGCAGCCCGCCAGCGTTTCCAGAATGGTCGCATACGCCGTCGCATGGGCGATCGACGCATCCCCCGATGCCGTCTCGATCCGGCTCATGGTCGCCGGGTGCGGGCCTCCGGGAAGCGATTCCTCGATTCCCCGGTGCTGGAAACCGAGCGCAATTTCCAGGTGCAGGACTTCCTCGCCAGAGCATTGAAAGCGAAAATGGCCGGGCTCGATGATCCCCGCGTGGACCGGCCCGACCGAGACCTCGTGGATCTCGCGGCCATCGACCCGGAAGAAATTTCCGACGGCGGGTCCCGCCCCGCGATCCTTCCTGACCGGCTTGAGCCAGGGGTGCCCCTCGGGCTCCAGCCCGTGCTGCTCCCAGATCTCCCGCTCGAACAGATGCGCCTGCGGGTGCGTCGGCGTCAGCGCGGGATAGCCTCCCCGGACCGGCTCGCTGCGCGCGACCCCGAGCGTGTTGTCGCTGTCAAAAGCGGCCACGGCGACGATGCGAACCGACCCTCCCTCCGGCACTCCGAACCACGCGCACAGCCGGCCCCCCCGGTCCAGTTCCCCTGCGGTCGCCGCAATAAAGTCCCGCACAGGAAACTCGGGCACGTCCGCCCAGGGCGTGCTCGATGGATTCGCAAGAGGAAGGAAGGAAGCGGCGCTCATGGGGCAGGAAAGAGCTGGGCCACGGCGGCGGTCCAGGCGTCGTGGAGGACGGCCGGCTGAGCCAGGCCGAGCCATAGCGATATTCCCAGGAGAATGAGCGGGGGTATCGTGACCCCCGCCACCTCCGGAAACCGCCGGCCCTCGCTCCTTGCAGCGGAACGCGGCCGGCCGTTCACAATTGCGAAAACCAGCCGCGTCAGCCCGAAGAACGCAAAGAGGAGGCTCGCGAGAAACAGGGCGGCAAGGACCCGGTGGCCCCCGAAAATCGCCGCCTTGAGCACCAACAGTTCGCTGAAAAACAGCCCGAAGGGCGGACAGGCCGTGATCGCAAAAAGCCCGGCAATGAAAAGCGCGGAGGAGCGGGGCGTCAGGCAGGCCATGCCGCTCACCTCGTCCGCCGTCCGCGCGCCGGCCGCGCGGCGGATGTTGCCGGCGCTCAGGAAAAGCGATCCCTTGGCCATCGCGTTGTTCCAAACATGGAAAAGCGCGGCCCACGTGCCGATCCCGCCAAGCCCGGCTCCGATGCTGAGAATGCCCATCTGCTCGACGCTTGAGTAGGCCAGCATCCGCTTGAAATCGCGCGTCGCCAGGAGAAACAGCGCCGCAACGACCATTGAAAACAGCCCGATCGCAAGAAGCGTGCGGCCGGCCATCGCGCCCTCCCCCGCCGCATCGACAACGGCGCGCACCCGCAGGATCGCGGTGAAGGCGACCGTCGTGACGCCTCCGGCAAGCATCGCCGCGACGATTCCCGGCGCCTCTCCGTAGGTGTCGGGTTTCCACGTGTGCATGGGCGCGAGCCCCATTTTCGTCCCGTAGCCGACGAGAATCAGGACCCAGGCGATCAGGACCCAGGCCCGCGAAAGACCCGTGCCCTGCGCAATGAGCGCCGCGAACGTCAGGTTGCCTCCTCCGCCGCCCTGGAGGGAGGCGTAGCCAAGGCAGAAGGAACCGAGCAGCGAGAGCGCAATCCCGGTGCCTCCCACAAGGAGATACTTCCAGGTGGCCTCGAATGCGCGCGGAGTGCCGTTGAAGTGAATGAGCGGGACCGTCGTAAGGGTGACTGCCTCCGTCGCGATCCACAGGACGCCGAGATGCCGCGCCTGGTGGGCAAGGCTCATGAGGCCCAGGGCTGCGAGCATGAGGGCGACGAACACGCGGTTCGGCCGCGCGGCCCGCAGCCGCAGATAGGATACCCCATAGATCGCACAAGCGAGAAACAGAAGGGATACCGCGGGCAGGACCGCGCGCGCAAGCGGGTCGAAACCGACCCACGCCCCAGGGGCGACCCTGGGCGGAACGGCGAGGAGCCAAAGCGCGAGCGCCGCGTGGATGATGCCGGTCGCCGGCAGGATCCAGGGGCGCGTGCGGTCGCCCTTCCAGATCGCCGCAAGGCAGGCGGCGAAAAGCGGAATCGCGATGAGCAGAAGTTCCCTCATTCTCGCAGGGCGGTCAGTTTCCGGGTGTCGAGCGTGTCGAACGCCCGCTGGATCCGGTCCACGATGATGCCGATCACAAAGACCGCCACGGTCAGATCGAGCAGGATGCCCGCCTCCACCATGAATGGCACGGCATGGATGAGAAGGAGCCCGAATACATAGATGCCGTTATCCAGGATCAGGTAGCCGCAAACCTGCGAAATCGCCTTCGAGCGGCAGGTGAGAAGGATGAAGCCGGTGAAAATGGAGGCGAGCGAACCCGGGACGAGCAGAAGGCCGCGGTGTTCCGGCAGGAGCGGCACCACGCGGGCCAGGGCCACGGCGGCGATCGTTCCCGCCGCTCCGAGGATGAGCGAGGGAATGAACCCGATCAGAGGATCCAGGTCGCGGTCAATGTTGGCCACGCGCATCGCGCGGCGCAGGAGGCCCGGGATCACGACCCCTTTCAGGGCCGTGGAAAACGCGGCTACCAGGATGACGACCCAGTCGACCCGTTCCATGACCAGCGGCATGAGGCCCAGGACGACGCCCTGGGCGGCGGCGACCCGTATGAGCGAAGGGAGCCGGCCGCTTGCGAGCGCGAGGAGATTCAGCCCCATCGCCACGCCAACGAGCAGGTTCGGAAGCTCATTCATGCCGCGCCTCCGTTCCATGCCACCAGAAGCGCAAAAAGACAGAACAGGAAGCCCGTGGTCAGGAGCAGCGGCACCCTCTTGAGTGCGAACCGCGCCAGGAATGATTCGACGAGCCCCACCCCGATGGCGACGGCGAGAACCCCCGCCCCGAGCGCGGCCGCCGAGGCCGCGGCAGGCAGCCGGCCGATCGGCAGGACCGCCTCGACGAGAAACACGGAAAAAAGCGCGAGTTTGACCGACGCCCCGTGCAGGATGACGGCCAAGGGCGGCCCGCTGTGATCGAGCACCATCGCCTCGTGGATCATCGTCAGCTCGAGATGGGTGTTCGGATCGTCAAATGGCCCGCGGCAGTTCTCCGCCAGAAGCACGGTGAAAAGCCCGGCGGCCAGCAGCGCGCCTCCGGCGACCGCCGTGGGCGCCAGCATGGCAGCCAGCGAAATGCTTCCGCTCTGGACGCTCAGGGCCAGGACCGCCGTGATGACAGCCGCCTCGGAAAGAACCCCATAGCTCACCTCCCGCGCGGCGCCCATCCCCTCGAAGGCCGAGCCCGTTTCCATGGCGGCCCAAGCAGTGCAGAAGCGCGCCAGGGCGAGAAGATACACGAATAGAATCACGTCGCCGGGGAAGCTCAATATGGCTCCGGCCGGCCCGAGCGGCAGAAGGAGCGAGGCGCAGACAATCGCCACCCAGGCGATCGCCGGGCCCGCAACGAAGCCCGGCGACACAATATCGCTCAGGACGACGCCCTTTCGCCAAAGTCGCGCGAGGTCGCAATAGAGCTGCAGGACGGGCGGCCCTCTCCGACCGGCCACCCAGGCCTTCACCTTGTTGATGATGCCAGGCAGGATCGGCGCGAGAATGAGCCACGCCGCCAGGCGAAGGACGATTTCCAGGAAAAGGTTCATAGTAGCCCATGGACCGCAGGCGCGGCGAGACCTCGGGGCATCGGGAATGAAGACCGGCCCGTCATCATGCCCCCGCCTCCCGAACAGCAGGGCCTGGCCCGGTCACGCCAGCCGCCGCCGCAAGGATCTCATCGTCCGGCGCCCCCCGCATGACGAGTTCGCGCAAGGATCCCCGGGTCAGCCCGCGGCTGAGCCTGCCGAGCAGTTCGAGGTGGGCCCGCGGCGAGGGGGCCATGAAAAAGAAAAGCCTCGAAACCGGGACGCCGTCCGGAAGCGCCTCCGCCAATTCGATGGCGTCGCGCAGCAGCACGATCGCCACGGCTCCCCGGTCGTGGCCCAGCGCGACGCGCGCGCGCAGATGCGGAAGCGCAAGGCCGCCCCCGACGGGCGCCCAGTTGATTCCATCCTTCGCCCGCACCCACCCGGCGAGCATTCTCCGAACCTGGGGGGCGAGACCCGGAACCGAGGACACAACCTTCTCAAACACTGCCAGAACCCCGGCGGACGGCACATCCCGCCAGATGCCTCCGGCTCGAATCAGAGACTCGAATCCGAACCCCGCCGCATACGCAGGAGTCTCTGCGGCGAGGAATCCCACGCGCGCCGCAAGACCCCGTTCGGCCGCCCAGGCCACGACCTGGCCTCGGTCAAAGAGCAACCGGCCGCGGTCGGGCACGTGGGGCATCCCTTCGCTTCGGATCCAGTCTTCGACAACCTTCTCTGAAACGCCGAAGGACTCGGCAATCTGGATGAGGTTCAGGTACATCGGGCGGTAAAAAAGATAAGATGTCTCAAATCCGGATGCGGACGGAAAGCGGTAATTATTGCGTCAAGGGAAAGGGGGTCCGATTCATCCGGCGCCGAACAGAACCAGCGCCGCCAGGCCCGCCACGCCGGCCAGAATGTAGAAAAGGTAGGCGGGCAGCCTGCCGTGCTGCAGCCGGCGCATCGCGAGCGAGGCGCGCATCACCAGGGCGCCGGCCGGCAGGACGATGTATTCGAGCACGGTTTCCGGCGTATGCACTTCGAGGCTTGCGTGCGCGGGCCATGTTTCCTCCGGGCCGACCTGGTGGCGGACGGGCCGCACGATCCAGGCAAACCACTCCAGTATTGTGGCGGCAAACGAACCGGCCGTGTACTGCATCCGCGAATCAACGGCCGTGTAGCCGCAATCCCAGGTCGGGGCCCGCCCGACACGGCCCGCCCACACGCGGCGCCAAAGCCAAAACGCGGCTCCGGCGGCGAGAATCGCCAGGGCGAGCTCGCACAGCCCGAGGACAACGAGCGACGGCGGCGCCTGAACCCCCAGCCAGGAATCCTGCCACGCATTGGCCGCCGAGGCCACCGCGGGCCAGAATGCGGCGGGAGCGAGCCCGATTGCAGCGCAGGCCGCGGCCAGAATTCCCATGGCCGCGAGCATCGGGCGGCCGCATTCGTGCGCGGTCGCGGCGGCCTCCGATCGCGCCGTGCCAAGGAAGACGACGCTCGTTGCCTTGATGAAGCAGGCCAGCGCCAGGGCGCCGGTCATGGCCAGAAGGATCGCCGCCGCAATTGCGGCCAGGGACGGCGCCCCGCGCCCATCGGCCGCGCCAAAGAGGCCAAGGTACACGAGCCATTCGCTTACGAAGCCGTTGAGCGGCGGCAGCCCGGAGATCGCCACGGCACCCAGGGCAAAATAGGCGGTGGTCCAGGGCATCCGCCGCCAAAGTCCGCCCAGACGGCTCATTTCCCTCAGGCCCGTCGCGTGCACGACCGAACCGGCCCCGAGAAAGAGGAGCGCCTTGAAAAGGCCGTGGTTCCACACGTGGAGGAGCGCGCCTGCAAGCGCCAGCCCGCCCCAGATCGGGTGCCCGCCGCGCGTTGCGACGAGCGAGAAGCCGAGCCCCAGGAGGATGATGCCGATGTTCTCAACGCTGTGATAGGCGAGCAGCCGCTTGAGGTCATGCTGGCCGAGCGCAAAGACGACTCCGAGGATCGCGCTCAGCGCGCCGGCGACCGCGATGGTCCAGCCGGCTGCGCCGGGCACCGGCAGCCAGCCGCTGAAGCGCACGATCCCGTAAATCCCCATCTTGATGACAACGCCCGAGAATATCGCCGAAACATGGGTCGGGGCGTTCGCATGCGCCGAAGGAAGCCAGATGTGCAGCGGGAAGAGGCCCGCTTTCACGCCGAATCCGGCTAGGGCGAGCCAAAACAGGGGCGCCAGCTCCGCATGATCACGCATCGGACCGAGATCCCACGTTCCAAGCCTGGCCGAGAGCGTCGCAAAGAACGCCAGAAGGCAAAGCGTGCCCGCATGCGATGCGGCCAGGTAAAGCCATCCCGCCTCCCGCACTTCCCTTTTTTGCGATTCCAGCGTGATGAGAAAATAGCCGCTTACGACGAAGACCTCCCAGGCGATCAGAAAATGAAGCCCGTTTGAGGCGAGAAGGACGAGCCCCATGCTGAGCAGGAGAACGCACCACCATAGCCGGCCCCGCGGAGCCGAGCGGGGGTGGGCCCGGTCGGGCCAATACCGCCGCGAATAGACCGCGGCCGCTCCGCCTACCACGGCCACGAGCACCAGAAAGAACGCGCTGATCCCGTCGAGCCTCAAATGCAAAGCCTCGCCGCCGATCAACGGTCCCCCACGCCACGCCCACTCCCCGCCTCCGGCGAGCACCGGCAGCGCCGCCCCGAAAGCCAGGATCGACGAGACAACCACCGAGGAAAGCCAGAGCCGCGGAGCCCTACGGGCCGCCGCGATCCCGGCCAGCAGGGCCAGGAGGGCAAGCAGGAGCCAGGGTCCGGTGGAGATCATCGTTGAAGAAAAAAGAGGACAATACGAAAAGGCTGGGACACGCAAGGGATCGGTGAAGGTGGCAGTGGGCCCGTTAGCCCGAACTGCAGCCTTTCGGGCCTGTGCTCGCAGACCCGGACGCGCATCAAAGCCGGCGTGGGGCCCCATGGCGTTGCCGCCGTCCCCCAACGCCCAGATGATGCGCGTGAGCTGCGCACGGCCCTACTAGGCTGCAGTTCGGGCTAACGGGCCCACAACCACACGACTGCCATGCGATCTGCGGAATTGCGCCAGAGGTACGAAAATGACTATCGTGCGAGTGGCCCGCAGCCCAAAAAATGCCTCCTTCCATGCACTTCATTCCCCAATCCGCGATGATTGCCGCCGCCCTTCTGATGGGGGGAGGATGCCGCCTCGCGGCCGCGCCTGAACCGCAGGGCGCATCGAGCGGGGAGCCGGGCCTTTCCCTTATCCATTCGTGGCCCGCCGCGGGCGCAAAGGAGGTATGCCCGGACGCCGTTCTTCGCCTGCGCTTCAACCGCCCTCCCCAGCTCGGTCAAAGCGGCGCGATCCGCGTCATCGATTCCGCCTCCCGCGCCGTCCTGGAGTCGCTGGAGGCAAGTGCCACGACCGCGACGAGAACGATTGGCGGCTTCCCGGATTTTGTCACCTATCCGATCACCGTGGAGGGCGACGAGGCCCAGATCCCGCTCTCCGGGCTCGCTTACGGCAGGGCCTATGAAGTCTCCATGGATTCCGGCGTGTTCCCGGGCGCAAGGGGACTGCCGGGAGCCGGCAAGGGAAATCCGCCGCTCCGATTCACGACCCGCGCCGCACCCCCGACGGCCGGAACCGCGCATCTGACCGTCGCAACCGACGGCACGGGCGATTTTTGCACGGTCCAGGGTGCTGTGGATTTTGTGCCGGCGGCAAACACAGTTCCCACCACGATTTTCATCAAGAAGGGCATTTATCCCGAAATCGTTGCGTTCGCCGAAAAGAACGGGCTGACCTTTCGCGGCGAAGACCGCAGGCAGACCGTCATCGCCTACGCAAACAACGCCAAGTTCAACCCGGGCGGCGGAAATCCTTTCGCCGGCCCGCATCCCGACCCAAGCGGGGAGCGGGCCGCCAGCCGCATCTATCATCGCGGCGTCTTTCTGGCCCACCGCGCCGAGGATCTGGTGATCGCCAATCTCACGATCCGCAACACGACCCCCAAAGGCGGCTCGCAGGCCGAGGCGATCATCCTAAACGGCACGGAGACGGCCCGCGCGATCCTCCGGGATGTCAATCTGTTCAGTTTCCAGGACACGCTCCAGATCAATGGCCAGGCCTATGTCAGCGATTGCTTCATCGAAGGAGACGTCGATTTTATGTGGGGGACAGGCCCCTGTCTGTTCCGCCAATGCGAGTGCCGTTCGGTTCGTTCGGGAACGTATTACACGCAGGTCAGGAACCCGCCGGCCCATCACGGTTTTGTGTTCCTTCGGTGCAGGTTCGACGGCGCCCCGGGGGTCACGGGAAACTTTCTCTCGCGGATCCAGCCGAGCCGATTCCCCGCGAGCGAGGTCGTTCTCCTCGATTGCACGCTCGGCCCAAGCGTGGAAGACGCCGGCTGGAGGCTGGATGACACGGCCGATGCCTCGAACGTTCACTTCTGGGAATATGCAAGCCATGACACCGAGGGCAGGCCCGTCGAGGCCCGTCGGCGGCTGCCGGTCTCCCGGCAACTGAGGGAGCCCGCCGACGCGCCCACGATCGCGCGGTACAGCGACCCGGTTTTCGTCCTCGGCCGGGGCTGGAATCCCATGGCGCCGTCGTTCGCCGCCGGCCCGGCGGCCGGTTCGCCGGCGCCGGCCCCTCCCGCCTCTCCGCGGTGACCCGCGCCGCCCGCGGCGCCTCACTCCCGAATTGACGCCGCACTTGCGCAAGCGTTTCCTAGTTAGCATGCACGAACTCAGGGCTGTCGATCCGTCGGTCAAGTATCAGCGCATCATCCTCAAGCTTTCCGGAGAGGTCTTGCGAGGTGGTAAATTGGGGGACCCCATTGATTCGGCAACCTTGGAGCGGGTCTGCGCGCAGGTTAAGGAAATTCACGACATGGGGGTTGAGATCTGCGTCGTCATCGGCGGCGGCAACATCTTCCGCGGCCTGAACGGGGAGATGCGCGGAGTCGACAGGACCACGGGCGACTACATGGGCATGCTTGCGACCGTCATCAACGGACTCGCGCTCATGGACTGCCTCGAGAAGATGGGCGTGACGACCCGCGTGCAAAGCGCGATTCCGATGAACCAGATCGCGGAGCCCTTCATCCTGCGCCGGGCGATGCGGCACTTGGAAAAGGGCCGGGTCGTCATCTTCGTCGCCGGGACGGGCAACCCCTATTTTTCGACGGACACCACCGCCGCCCTCCGCGCTTCCGAGATGCATGCGAACATAATCATGAAGGCGACCAAGGTCGACGGCATCTACGACAAGGACCCGAAGAAGTTCCCGGATGCCGTGAAGTTCGACGAAATCACGTACGTCGACGCCCTCAAGCAGCGGCTCAACGTCATGGATTCGACAGCCTTTTCCCTCTGCCTGGACAACAACGTGCCCGTCCTTGTTTTCGACCTGAACGCGGATCACTCGATCCGAAAGGCGGTCCAGGGGAAGAAAATCGGCACTCTCATGAAAGTCTAACCCCCCCCACGCCATGAGCCACCCCATCCTGATTGAGACCCAGGCCAAGATGAAGAAGGCCGTCGATCACACATTGAATGAATTCATCGCCATCCACACCGGCAAGGCGACGCCGTCCATGGTCGAAGGAGTCATGGTCGACGCGTACGGCACCCAAATGCGACTGCGCGACTGCGCGGCCGTGACGACCCCCGATGCACGCCTGATCCAGATTCAGCCTTGGGACCCGGGGCTGACCAAGGCGATCGAGAAGGCGATCCAGGTCGCCAATCTCGGATTCAATCCGATCGTTGACGGGAAGCTCATCCGGGTTCCGCTGCCCGAGATGAGCCGTGAGCGCCGCCTCGAATATGTGAAGACCGCCCACCGCCTCGCGGAAGAGGGCCGGGTCCAGGTGCGCAACGTGCGCCGCGACCAGCTCGAGGTCGAAAAGAAGGCGAAGCTTCCGCAGGACGAGGGCAAGCGGCTCGAAAAGGACATCCAGGCCTCGACCGATCGCTCGATCAAGGACATCAACGACAACCTCGCGAAGAAAGAGGCCGAGTTGCTGACGTTCTGACCGTGCGCGCACCCAAGCGAATCGTCGTAAAGCTCGGCACGGGGGTTCTCACCGCCGGCGGCAGAAAGCTGGATGAGCGGACGATGGCCTCCGTCTGCGCGCAGATGGCGGCGCTGCGCAAAGGGGGAACGGAGGTTTACGTCGTTTCCTCGGGAGCCGTGGGCCTCGGTATGGGGACCCTCGGCCTCGCCCGGCGGCCGCGCGACCTCGGCCTGACCCAGGCCTGCGCCGCGATCGGCCAAAGCAAGCTCATGCAGACCTGGCAGAGCGCATTCGAACCGCACGGGGTCACGGTCGCGCAGGTGCTCCTGACCCACGACGACCTGCGGATTCGTGCGAGGTATCTGGGCGTCCGCGAGACCCTGCAGCAGTTGATCGCCTGCGGCGCGGTTCCCGTGATCAACGAGAACGACGCCGTGAGCGCCGCTGAGCTCAAGGTCGGCGCCGGACTCAAGTTCGGCGACAACGACACGCTTTCCGCCATGGTGGCAAGCGTGGTCGGGGCCGACTACCTCGTGATCCTCTCGACGGCCGAGGGGCTTGTCGATTTCCGCGGCACGGGCAAGGTGGTTTCCGTCATCGAAAGAATCACCCCGGAGATCGAGGCGATGGCGGGCGGCACGCACAGCGAGATCTCCGTCGGCGGCATGCTGAGCAAGATTTCGGCGGCCAGGCTCGCCACCCAGTCCGGATGCGGAGTTTTCATAGCTAGCGGGGCCGAGCCCGACATCCTGCCCCGCCTGCTTGCAGGCGGGGGCCCGGGATCGTTCTTCGTCCCGAGCGGGCTGCCGCTCGGCGCCAGGAAGCGCTGGCTCGCCTATTTCCAGCGGCCGACAGGCACCCTTCACCTGAATGCATGCGCCGTGAACCCGCTCCGCGAGGAAGGGCGGAGTCTTCTCGCCGTCGGAGTGACGGGCTCGAGCGGCGTCTTCGCCGCGGGCGACGTCGTCAACATCGCCGGGCCGGATGGCGCCGTCTTTGCGCGCGGCAAGACGGCCTTCGCAAGCGATGAGATTGCGGCCATCGCCGGCCGGAAGGGAGACGAGGTCCGCGCGCTCCATCCCAGGCGCAAGCGGCACGAAGTCGTGCACCGCAACGACCTCGTGCTACTATAGGACGCATTTGTAGAGGTACGTTTGACAGGGAGGGGCCCGAGCGAGGCGGAGCTCGCCGAAACCCGGAATGCCCGCCAAACCGGGCCAGGCGGGATCCCAGCCCGTCCTGGCCCCCGAGGCGGGCACGAGGCTCGCAACGCCTCGCTCGGGCCCCTCCCTGTCAAACGTACCATTACTGCCGCGTTCGCAGCGTTAATAGCTTGGAAAGTCCGGCGACTTCGCCGCAATCGAGACCCCGCACATGGAATTCACCCTCGAAGACCCGCCTCCCCGCGACGCGGTCCCGCCCATCGACTTCAAGGCCCATCTCAATGACGAGCAGTTCTCGGCGGTGACCGCGGAACCGGGACCCCTGCTCGTTCTCGCCGGGGCCGGTTCGGGCAAGACGCGCACGCTGACCTATCGCGTGGCCTGGCTTCTGTCCAAGGGCGTGCGGCCCGGAGAGATCCTGCTCCTCACCTTCACAAACAAGGCGGCCAGGGAAATGCTTCACCGGGTGAACGACCTGACGGGAATCGAGTCGGGGCGGTTCTGGGGCGGCACCTTTCACGGGATGGGGCACCGCGCTCTGCGCATGCACGGCGAGGCCATCGGCATCTCGCGCAACTTCACGATCCTCGATTCCGACGAATCCGAGCGGTTGCTGCGCGACGCCGTGGACGGCCTCGACAAGGCATTCTTCAAGGACAAGACCCATCCGCGCCCGGGCCCCCTGCATGACCTGATCTCCCTTGCCCGAAACACCCGGGCCACCCACGCGGAGACCATCGCGCGCTATTTTCCGCAGCACGACGGCCTGGTCGACAGGATCCCCGATTTCGCAAAGCGCTACGAGGAGAGAAAGCGCTCGGCCAACGTGCTCGATTTCGACGATCTCCTGGAGTTCTGGCTCGATCTTCTGCGCAAGTCCCCCGAAGCGGCAACGTACTATTCCAACCGGTTCCGCCACGTCCTCGTCGATGAATACCAGGACACCAATCTCCTGCAGGCGGAGATCGTCGACATCATCGGATCGCATCACCGCGTCATGGCGGTCGGCGACGACGCCCAGTGCATCTACTCGTGGCGCGGCGCCAATTTCGAGAACATCCTGACCTTCCCGGATCGCCACCCGGGGACCCGGATCCACCGGATCGAGACCAACTACCGCTCGACCCCTCAAATTCTGGACCTCGCGAACGGCGTCCTCCTCGCCCAGCCCAAGGGCAGGCACTTCGACAAGGAGCTGAGGCCCGCCCGGGGCAATGGAGAGAAGCCCTTTGTCGTGGAGACGATGGACGGCCGGGAGCAGGCCCTGTTCATCGTACAGCGCCTCCGCGGACTCGCGGACGAGGGCTGCTCGCTGCGCGACATCGCCATTCTCTACCGGGCTCATTTTCAGGCCCTCGACCTCCAGCTTGAACTCTCGCGACGCCAGATTCCCTACCAGATAACGAGCGGGGTCCGCTTCTTCGAGCAGGCGCACGTGCGCGACCTGATCGCGCTCCTGCGGTTCGCCTACAACCCGAGCGATACGCCCGCCTGGCAGAGGATCGCCGTGCTCCTGCCGAAGATCGGCGAAAAGGGCGCCCAGAAAATCTACGCCGCCACCCTGGAGACGGCCAAGGCCCGGAAAAAGGATTTCCTGGACGCACTCGACGCCCCGGAGGTGCTCGCCAAGGTTCCGCCGGACGCGCGGGAGGACTGGCCCCGATTCGCAGCCTCGCTGCAGCAGGTAGGCGACACGATGCGGACCCTTTCGCCCGCAAACGCTGTCGATACGGCCATCGAAGGCTGGTACGGGGACTATCTCAAGGGCGCGTATGCCAACTACGCCTCGCGCCTGGACGATCTCAAGTCCCTTGTCGGGTTCGCCGGCGGATTCCAGGAAATGCCCGACATGCTCGGCCAGATCATGCTCCTCAACAGCGAGACGAGCGACCGTTCGGCCGATCCCGACGCCGACGCAGTGCGGCTGACGACGATTCACCAGGCCAAGGGCCTCGAGTTTTCGGCCGTGTTCCTGATCGGCCTTGCCGAGGGACTCTTCCCCCTGCGCCGCGCGGTCGAGTCGGGCGAAATCGAGGAGGAGCGGCGGCTTTTCTACGTGGCTGTCACCCGGGCCCGCGACGAACTGTACCTCTGCTATCCAAAGGTGAGCACAAAGGGCGGCCCCACGATGCTCATGCCCCCCAGCCGCTTCCTGGAGGAATTGGATCCCACCCTGTACCAGCCGCTGAAGCTCCGGCGTTTTGGCTGGTAGCAGCGCATTTCAGGCAAATCCTCGGTCGCGTCGATGATCGACTTGCCAAGAGTGCTATCTTTAAGCCAAGCCTCGGAACGTTCCGGAATCTCCCGACCTCACATCACCCATGTCCGAACCCTCTCTTCCCGCTGTTGAAAACCTGGTCATCGTCGGCACGGGCTGCGCCGGCCTGACGGCCGCCGTCTATGCGGCACGCGCGAATCTCAACCCCCTCATCCTCGAGGGAGCGCAACCGGGCGGCCAGCTCACGACGACGAGCGAGGTCGAGAACTTCCCCGGATTTCCCGAGGGTATCGACGGCTTCCAGCTGATGGACAACCTGCGGCGGCAGGCGACGAAGTTCGGCGCCCGTTTCGAGCAGGCGCTCGTCACATCGGTGGATCTCGGCTCCATCCCCAGGAAACTGGTTTCGGCGGAGCGGACGATCCTTGCGAGAAGCGTCATCATCGCCACTGGCGCTTCGCCCCGGATGACCGGGATTCCCGGCGAGAAGGAGTTTTTTGGAGGCAAGGGGGTCACGACCTGCGCCACCTGCGACGGCGCCTTCTACCGAAACATGGATGTCGCGGTCATCGGCGGCGGCGACAGCGCGGCCGAGGAGGCGCTCTTCCTCACCCGTTTTGCGAGCAAGG